>ERZ778027.1181-NODE-1181-length-47007-cov-11.228680_pt1 | contig 47007 bp, 55 predicted proteins | sample MGYA00375757_ERZ778027 | MGnify/ENA primary metagenome ERZ778027 (study PRJEB29350, sample SAMN05389817) | bioreactor metagenome | isolation source: Ammonium sulfate bioreactor | place: South Africa: University of Cape Town | collected 2014-02-18 ...
ATCATCGTAGAGCATCACATGAATTTCTGTCAATTCAATATTATCTTCTCGTAAAGCAGCTGCAATTACTGCAGGATCAACATAAGCGGCAACAGCACCGGTCACAATATTAGCATTCAATGGCACAGCATAGAATTCATTTATAGAACCGTTAAGTACACCTCTTGGCACTTGTCTAGTAAGAAGTGGATTGATTAGAGGTCGATTTTTGTAGTACACGATGGTATTAAAAATGGATAGTAAGAGATAGATACTTATAAGTATAAATGGAACTGCACACCATGCTTTTTCGAAAATGCTTACTATACCAAAGCAAAAACTAAGAATAATGGCGAGTCCAATAACATATCGATACATAAAGAAATGTCCACCGCGCATTGACCATTTTTTCCCTTCATTAACATATTCATTCAATTGATTCATATTACGAACAACATGATTATATCAAGCAGGATATGTATTTCGAATGAACGCTATTATTCCAGTTTCACGAGGTTTGCCTACTTCAAATCTTGTTTCTTGTTCAACAATTACAACACCCTGATTATTTTCAATAGTTGAAACTTCCATTGTACGTTGTCGATAAACCTCAGTCATTTCGAATTTTTTACTTCTCTGACATATTTTATATCCTTATATAGACTCAGTAGTTGTTGGAAATCTCCAATTTTTTCATAATCCGATTTGAATGTTTATGTTTCATTTTTTTCTTGGAAAAGTACAAATTACTCGTGGCACAATAAAAACAAACTTTTCTTTTTAAACGAAAAACAAAAGTTTCTTTAATCCTCACCTGTAACTGTAGCGCAATCTGTCATTTTCTTCCACTTGAAATTTGACTCATGATGATGAAAATCAGTAATACAATCAAATTTCAATTTTCGATAATCGAATCGATTAAACAGACCTAAACGATCATCATTTCCCACCTGCCAAATCATGAACAACAATGATTTCTATTGTTTTTTTTTCTTTCTTCGCTCTCGAATGATCATATTCACTTTTCTTTCGTTTGTCAGTCACATCTTTATATCTATTTATCTAAAAATCGATTGTTTATATAAAAAAAATACGAAACGAAATGAGATTAGCAGATACTAATTTTCATCTCACGAGGACGATCATCATTGATATGTAAATTTCAATCACTTCAAATTCAACATTTTCTTTTTCCTAGACAAAAGACACACTTTTGCATTAAGAGCAAATGAGTAATTAGAAAATTTTTTACTCCTATAAGTCAACAATAGTTATCTCTGTATTGTAAAGAATCGAACACGTGCTTTTAATCATCGATATGTAATTAATGAGAATGATCGGATAAATCATTAAGAAATATCGATGTCTTTCTGCAAATATATGATTACGTTTCTCCCTGTCTCACTCGTATTTTATACATATACGTATATGTATTCATTTCTCCGTCGATGTCTGCAATGTTGATGAGGGACATAGAATATACATATACTACACACACAAGTGTTGTTGTTATTATTATTTGTACTATATAATAAAACCTCGATAATGAAGCAATTATGGTCAGTTCTTTTTCTTCTCTCTTTCTCTGACGTTTGCTCTTTTTTCTTTCCCTTTTATATAGATAATTCACGTACTAATCGGACAGACACGATAGTTAAGATTTCTTCATTTGCTCTTTCGCATTGCTTAGGTTCTTTGTATTCCCCATCCGTATCCGATTGGCCTTATCCTTGCTCTATGTATATATTTATACGTGTTATCAGAAACACGCGCTTGCGTACAGGGTGGAGAAGAAAGACGAATGATATGAATTGGTGTATGATCCCAATCAGTAAAGCTAATGTCGATCATCACGCTTCTCAAGAAGAGAAGAGAAAGACAGAAGATAATTCTATCAGAAAACAAATTCGATTACTTGATTGCTAGAATATATTATATTCGAGATTATCGAGAAAGAGAGAGAGAATGGCATTTAACTCATGTCTATAATACCAACGAGGTGCTATTCGGCATACTCGCGAATGTTAATCGGTGTCGCCGCTGTTTTCACAAATTCTTGTCAAACATGACACTCATCATCGGTTTTTTTTGTCTATATTTCTTTATATTCGTCAAATACGACCAATGAATCAACTGTATACCAAAAAGAAGAAAAAAAATCGATGCAGAACAAAAAAAAACGAAAAACGAGAAAGAAAAAGAAAACGTACAGACGTAAGCAAAATGACGACAAAGAATATATATATATATATATGTATATCGAAGGTATATATGTCAAGTAAATTTTCGAGCATTTGCATAAAGTGATGCCGCATAAAGTGGTGAGATAAGTGGATAAGCGCTTGCTGCCGATGAATTTCCTGATGAAGAACCTGTAACTTGTTGTTGAGAGTTGTAGAATGATGCTGCACATGCAACATAGGCAGCTGCAGCAGCTGAATGCATGCCAACTGACGATGAATTCGTCGTTGTTGGTATTGTTGGAGAATTGACGTCGAGACCTGGATTTTGTTTTTTCCATTTTGTTCGTCGATTTTGAAACCTATGATGACAAAAGTTCAATAAAACATGAAAACAAGAGTTTATCTTACCAGATTTTAACTTGTGTTTCAGTTAACGATAATGATAACGCAAGATTTAATCGTTCACAAACGGACAAATATCTCGTTTGTTTGAATTTATTTTCTAATGCAACTAATTGTTCATAGGTAAATGCTGTTCGTGCTCGACGTGGTTTCGAAGGTTTGTCCGTAGATGAACTTGTCGATGATGATTTCGACTTATCTCCATCACTAACTGATGCATTCAAATCATCATCGTGCGTCTTATCACCTGATTCCGATAGACAACCATCTGAAAACAAAGAAATTTATGCTGCTCTTGTTGTTGTTCTTATTCGTATTTACCTGATATATCGCAATCACTAACTGAGCCTGGATCATCGTCATCATCATCGTTATCTGAATGTGGATAAATTGATTTTTGATTGGCTTTTTGTTCGAGAATTAATTTTGTATAATCAACAAGACGATGAGCTTTGGGTTTCTTAATTAAATGATGAAGTTGAGTATTATTATTATTGTCCACTGGTGATGATACAGGTTTTGCAAGTATATCACAGATGTTAAATGTTCGTCGAGTCGAAGAATTACATGACGATTTTATTGGAGATATATGCGTAGGCGATGATGATGAATTGTTTGAAACTGGTGATAGAATACGATTAGTTAATGAACCAAGTTTATTTAAAGTTAGTTGTTCGGATGTTGATGAAGGCGGCGTTGGTAAAGGCGGCGATGGCGAGGCGTCGTCCGCTTTCAGTTTCTCGTCGTTGCCAGTTGAAGGCACAATTGTTTCCGATTTGTCATCACTCATCAGAGTAGATTCCGATCTGGAAAAGTATGTTGTATATAGATAAAGATAAGTGTGTATATATATATATTTATGTATGTATATTGGGAAGATATTATTCTCGTATTGTTCTCTTGATTATCAAATATCTATTCTCGTTTTACAGCGATGAATATATCTCTAATATATAAATATACGACGTTTTTTTTATCTTGCACGATCACGCACTCTCAATGATTGCTGTTAATGACTGTGTGTGCATGGATTTTTCTCTCTTATTTTCTCTTTTCCCTCATGTAAATACGATACATACATATAATATAAAGAGAGTGAATGAGACCGAACAAGAGAGAGAGAGAGAGAGACGAAGAGAGAGAAAAAAGAAAACCTCAACACCCATCAACGAAGAGACACATCGGAGCGATTATACATCTATACACTAGCAAATTATGATTATGATACCCGTGTGTGCAAGCGCGAGTACGGACAACGAACGAACGAACGAGTAAGCGAGAGAGTCCTTTTTTCTCATTCGCCGAAACATATGCACTAATAGCAGCAATTCTCTCGGCAATTTAGCAGACCATTTATATGCGTCTCGAATAGAGAAAGAGAAAAAAGAGGAGAAGAAAAAAAAGAAAAGAAATTGATTGAGCTCGTCGATGCCATACATATGTGGACGTTAAACTTACAAACGATGTATGTCAATAAAAAAAAAGCGAAAGAAAGAACGAGAGAGAAAGGAATGACGAATGCGTTCGATCGTTAAATTAATTGAGTGCCAATGAGAGAAGAATAACAACAATCCTATCCAACCATTGAGAAACAGACGTTTTTAATTTTGATTTGTTTGAAAAAAAAACAAAACAAGGTGTATCGCTTTTTTTTATTTCTCGCGCAAAGAGAAACACCAATTAACCTTTGTATGTATCCGTATCGTACGAGATTAGATCTATTCACTTGTTAACTTGATCGTAATTAAAAAACATTTGTTTTCGATTGTTTCTATCTGTATTATTTTGATAATAGAAAAGACACGAAACAAAAATGATTTTATCTTATTGAATATAATGTCTTTGAAAATTGATATCATCTATTTTCAAGAATGTCTATAAATAGTGTCCAAAGAACTATTTCGACACATTAACAAGAACACTATAAGTATGGTAAAATGGATAAAGATGAAAAGAAACAAGAAAACGAAGACGACGACGAATAGAGAAAATGCAAATCTAAACTACTGACAAACAACTCATTGTCATCATCAAACTAACTAACTAATCTAAGATTTATCTCATCTATCAAGCTATCACTAACATTTGATAGCATTAAGCCAAAATGACATGCAGATAGATAGAACTAGAAATTGTGCTCTCGATTACATCATTTAGACTTTTTTCTCTCTTTCTCTTGTTTTTGTTTCTTCATTCATATTCAATAATCGAAGTGAGAAAGACACGTGGAATTGAAGAAGTGATTAGCATGTGAAATAATTGAATCAATGAGCAAGCATATGCAGCTCATCATCGTTTGTCTTAAAAAACAGCGAGTGTTGACTGATTTAATCGATTAGATATATTCTCTTTTGCGCATGATGACGCAAATGTCTTGTGTATATACACACGCACACACACATTGATATCCGAAACGGAACGGAATTTCGATAAATATATTTTGTGCTTTTCATTTGTTGAAGTGCAAATGATCGAGCTCGAAAACGTGATGTGTATATTCTTTTTTTTTTCAATTAATATGCTGATTGACAAATGAATAAATATCGTAAAATCAATTTCTAAAATAACACTTGACGAAACATTATTCGATTAAACTCGAGTTTGTCTCATAAAAAGAAAAACTTTCGTTGACAACTAGACAATAGAAACAAAACAAATACGAAACACTCAATTATACGATGAAGAATATTACAAAAATCATTTTCTTATGTTAGTTTAACAGACGGCAGCAACAAAAAAATCTCATTACGCATCGTACAAAGTAAAAGTGTTCGATGTCATCTATATTCATATTAAAATTTAACGATCATTTGTTGACATGCTTACGGTTATTAGTTCAGTAGACGAATACACACTGAATCAATTGATTTTCACACCCGATCAGAGAAACAGAAAAAGAGAAAGAAGAAGTTGAAGCCTTTTTTCGCTCCTCGTTTACTTAAATACATAAAGTACAAGAGAGATCAAATCTCGTTGAATAATAAGTAGAATTTTTAATCGATTATTAGAATAATATATTGAAAAAGAAACATGATTGATACTTGCTTGCTGTTTTTTTTTCTGTTCTTTACACTTTAAATCGGAAATAATTGACTGTCATGTTTTCATACTCAAACGAAGATTATTATTTTTTTCATAGGGGATTTTTTTTTGTCTATCGATAATGACTTTTTTTCTTAGTCTATTCTTCCCTCAATCTTGTCTAGTTATCCTCGGGGAAAATAGGTAAGCGCACATGTATATATAGATGTATCTGACTACCGAAATGGTATATAATTGATTAATCATTCCGGTTATTAGGCTTCATCATCATTTTACTTGAAGAAACCTACTTTTTTGAAACACGAAACTCATCGATACAATAATTTTGACTTTGATTGATTGATTAAATAAAGAAGAATATGAGTAGCAATTTCCAATCTCATTTACATCGAGCATGAGCTGCCGCTTATTGACGTCTTTTATATAAAACGATTTCTTATCAAGTCAAGTCGGCGGCAGTTAAGGCGGCGCGTGCGTTCAATATAGAGAACAGATTTGTGTCAATTGCCCGTCGTGCAGCACAGATATCTTTTTTCTCTCTCTCTCGCTTGATATGCATGTATATACACATTCATTTCGTTTGAACATTTTCAATCGATTATATCCCATCCATATGTAAATATTGACTCTCAAGATTTCTCTCTCGGCACTTGTTGATGATCATGATGATGATTCTTCTCTCGTCAATCGTATCATGTTTCTTAATGATCACCAGCAGCACGCGCTTCTTTTCATTCAATTAAGACGAACCACAGTATGTGTTCTTTTGTCGTTGATAAGTTTGAAACTTGTCGGAAGAAACAAGAGAGAGAGACAGAGAGATGGAAAAGAAAGTTAGTGAGAACGGCACTTGTTTCTTATCGGTATACACCCTTACCGGCTGCCCATGATTTGCTACATATGTGCCGTTATATTTCTCTCATTTTTTTAATGAGATCAACGAGAAAGCGTTGAAGATCAATATTATTCTCGCTCTGTATGTGTCTACTTATGATCTCGAGCTCATTGCTAAAATATTCTATTGACTTGTCGCACACTTGTGTTCATTTGATTAAATTCATATGATTGATATAATATATATATATCGATATATATTCACATGTTGTTCTATTTAACAAATCGACTCGATACGTGTGTACTAAGTGTATTAAAATCATTATTTAATAGGACTTAAATCGATATTCAATAACCTTATTCATTTAGGATAAAATGTGATTACAAATTCAATCATCTTCTTTTTTCTTTTTTGTTCGAATTATCACGCATACGAGACAGGTGAAAGAGATTGTTCTCTCTTCCTCCTTATGGCTATTTATTGTCTGATAGACAGCAAGAGAGAGAGAGAGAGAAAGAAAGAGAAAATGAACAAAAAAAAGGCGACACGACGATGATACAACATTAATCGTGCTAATAATTAAAATTTTGTTCTATGTACAAAGAAAATAAAATCAACAAATAAAACAAAACAAGACGGCCTTCTTGATGCATATATCTTCTCATTTCCTTATTCATCAAATCCTTTTGTAAATTCTTCACACCTTTAAACATATTCTCTTATCTTAAAAGAACTAACTAACAAACAAACAAGTGAATAGATCCTAACATACACATTTTTGATTGGATGCCTTCAAGCTACGGCATATGATTTAAATACAATGTGACATTGCCAATCTGTTATGCATTAGTTTTAATTGGCATATGTGTAAAGAGAATAGACTTCTTTCTTCTTTAGTTGTTTGTACGAATAGTTTTCTTTTTCCCAAAAAGAATATCTTATTTGTTTTCCTATTGGTTAATCAAATAACAACACTACCACTCAAGTGCTCGATATAATAATGGTTATTGATAGGCAGACATTAGTGCAAATTGTTCTGTTATTCGACATCTCGATCATAATGATGATGATGGTGTGTACATGCATGGAAATATCTCTCTCGAGAGAGAGGAAAATGTTAACTTGTTCGTGATAGTTTTTCTTCTTGATATTGAAGTTAACAAGATGAGTAAGATCGATGAGATACATATATCAGTTGAAAGAAAACACACAATCGTCGCCGTCGTCAAAGAAGAAGAAGAAGAAGAAAAAAAGAAATTCTCATCAATGTTCTCGCATTTGAATGACGATGGAAGCACATATATCATCGTTATATATTTACTTGTCAAATCGCGTACATATCTTTATCTGTCTATCTCGAAAAATCTAATGATGACAAGTACTTTTCTGATTAATAAATCTTACGAATAGAAACTTATATGTCTTGACGATTTTCTCAAATCGACGAGGGAGAAAAAGGAATATTTGTCTTTAAAGATCAATAACTTATTCATATTTTATACAAATCTCGGGCATTGTTTCCGTATCTCATTTCTATTAACGAGTAAAACAAAGAAAATCTTGTCCTTTCTTGATTACATATCGCAGAAATTTGGAAAGTTTATTTTATTTAAAAAGAAAATATATCTTATTGATTGACAAAAGTATTTAAAAAAATCACAAAATGAAAAACAATATGACGAAAAAAAATCTACAATTACATTGTATTTTCAAGGTCTGTTCGATTGTCATCATCATGATTTTCGGTGGAGGCCGATGAAGCTGTTTGATTTTCATTTTTTAATTGTAATTCACGAATTTTATTTCTTAATTTTTCGTTTTCGTCATAAGCATTATTAAGCTCATTTCTAATTGCATCGTTGCTGATTTTCAATTCCTCGAGTTTTTCAAGATTGCCTTTAGTTTTCTTTTTCATCACCGGTGTCGATGCTTTGACTTGAGTCGTTTCAATTGTTTTTTTAGGAAAAATCGCTCCAACTAATGAATCATATCCATAAGCTGCATTCGTATTTTCCAAATCCATTGTATTTCGTCGTGTAATTTTTTTATCAGAAGGATTTGGTGAATCGAGCCGATGAAGTGACAGTGTACGATTCTTTTTTGATTGGCGTTCAGCTTTCAATTTCTACGAATTCGAAAAGAAGTCGACAATCTATTCAATCGAACCGATTTTCTACCTGATCATTTTGATGTTTCGATCGATGTATAGTCCTTTCACAATCTACTATTTGTGCTTGAACAATTACTATCAAAGATGTATCTGTCAGCGTTTTTTCTACAGCTTGAAAATATTCTACAAATTCAAACATATTCGCGTGTGTGTTTTTTTGCTCTTCTTCTATCCAAGAAATGTCTCACGAACCGATTGCACGTGAATAGTATTCAATTGCAACTGTCCATTTCTGTGCTGCTGCTTGAATATCACCGAGACGAATTTGCTGATGTGCCTAGATGATCAATCACAACAAATACAATCTTCGAAACAAATCCATCGAACACATACGTCCGTTAATGTTGGTGCATTTTTACAATCCATTTCACACGGAAAATACTATGTATATAAATATTTATCTACAGATTTTTCATAGAAATTCTGTTATTTGTTTCGTTTTGTTTTTTTTTATAAATATGAGCATACGTGTGTTGTGTATTGTGCAAAAAAATGAAGAAGAAGAAGAAGAAAAAAAAGAATGAATGAAAAGTGTATTCAGTCAGAATGAACAAGAAAAAGGAACTTTTCTCAAAAACGAAAAGATCAATTTTAAATGTATAACACACGTTGAAATATTTGCATAATGCAACACAAATGACATCGACAACAGATAGAAACAGAAGCAGCAATTATGTTGTCAAAGAGTAACACACGAAAGACATTTCGTTGGAACAGCAAACAGACAAAACGAGACGAGTTCTAAACGTATTGCCCATGATAAACATATTGTAAATCATCGTGTTAGTATTGCATTGCGTTGCACGTACTCAAAATTGTACTGTTTGGGTTTGTTTTTGTGTTAATCAGAAATAAAATGTCATTACATGTTTTCTTTTTGTTGTTGTTGTTGTTGAAATATATGATATATGCATGAACAAACCTATTTTAAGAATGACTCGAAAAGAAGAGAAGAGAAGTAAACGACAAAAGAAGAAATTGAGATAGATCGACTAATGTACATATGGTATATAAGATATAATGAGGTTCGAACAAGCGAGAGAGAGAGAGAGAGATGAAACGAAAACGAGAGAAAAACAACAAAACGAATAGAACACATCACAGATGAACACTTGATCGTTTTGAAATGGCTGTTTTCATGAGCGATGCCGATATTAATTTCGAACCATGATCTTTGGTTAGATTGATTTCAGGTAGATCAAGTACTGATTGTAATGGTCCGAGACTGTGTATCGTTGATGGATATGATGCAAAGAATTTATGCATCATGGCATCATGTGCTGATAGTCGAGAATGTGGATTATAACGAAGAAAATTCTCAAGTAAATCAATTCCGTTTTGATCGAGACGTGGTGCTAAATGATTCAATGATTCGCCGTGATAGAATGGCAATCTCAATGCTTGAAAATCTGGATTTGTTGTGACGCCGGGTAGCGTTTGTTCATTCGGTGTACCCAAACATTTGAATATTAAATATAACTCTTCATCGACTTTCGTTCCGGCAAATAGCGGCCGACCGCAAGCCATTTCGTAGAATATACAACCGACAGCCCAGATATCAATCGGTGTCGAATACTCGGTACTACCGAGAAGAACATCCGGCGGTCGATACCATAGAGTAACGACTTCGTGTGAATAGGTCTTCGTTGGAAATGATTTAATACGTGCGAGACCGAAGTCAGCTAACTTCAATTCACCACGCTCATTGATCAGCAGATTTTGTGGCCTAAAAAATTCACATGTTTTGGATTTTTGTTGAGCAAAAAACGAAATTCGATTTACTTTAAATCTCGATGAAGAATCTTTCTCGCATGACAATACTCCAAGCCACGTAACAATTGAAAGAGAAACAATCGAACATTTTTTATATGCAATATATTCCCACAATCGTCCATATATTGTTTGAGATCTTTCTCCACGTATTCGAAAACAAGTGTTAATGTTGTTTGATTGAAGATGATATCATGTAGACTAACGATATTATTATGTTTAAGTCCTTTCAATAGGCTCACTTCTCGTAAAGCTGTACATGGAGCACCTGAACACAAAACAAACAAACAAACAAATATATTCGAATTGAAATAGACTCGTTTCTCGTTCGTACCTTCTTCCTGTTCGAGACGAATTTCTTTTAATGCGATATAACCATTTAATAAATGCGATTTGCCTTTATAAACAGTTGCATAAGTACCTATGAAAACAAAAAATACTCATGAAAACCAAAGGATATCATTCAACGATCGAATTACCTTCGCCTAATTTCTCTAATTTAACATAGGATTCAATTTTTCCAAAGCCAAGATCTAACATTGAAAGACGTTGTTCATTACGACTCAATTGTCCGTTAATACTCGTATTGAATTGTGATGGTGAGAGACGTAATAATGATGATGAATTCGATTGATTGAGAACATGATTCAATGTTTGAGTCGATAGAGACGTTGTTTGATAGTATGATGAACGTTGAGGAAGTGATTGTTGTGCGTTTTTCGATTTGATATTTGATGATTGATTGTTACTTGTTGATGAACTTGTTTTAGTAAATGAAAAACTATTTTTAAGTTCAGGTGGCAGAGATATGCGAGATTTAAGATCACGTAGACCTTTACGTTTCTTGGCTGTATGATCGCGCATTTTAACTTTCGGAATTTGTTGATTATTGGAATTTTCGGTGTCAGTCGGATGACTTGTTGCTGTCGAATCGGACACCGAGGATAATGTTGCTTGAACAGGCATTTTACCTTGATTATTTGGTGTTGTCGATGAATTGATTTCATTGATAGCTGATGTTGATAAATGATGATCATTGACTTGAGCATTAACTAGTGTATGAACATCGGCATGTAAACTAATTGAATTCGATAGATAAGATTTGTTTGTATTATTTGTGAGGACAGATAATGCAGTGCCTATATTCGAAGTTACTGATGTTGATTTGGACGGTTTAGTAAGATCATCTCGTTGTTGAGAATGATTTCCATTGATTGTCATATTTCGATGTTTATTGGATGTTGATGATAGACCTGATGGCGATGATGTATGTGCAGAGAGAAACGACGAGGATGAAGATAAACCTATTATCAGATTAATTTGATGAATGAAAAAGATGAAATTCGGTTTTCTTACTAAGACTAGGTGCGATTCGTTGTGTTTGTTGATGTGTCAAAGCTCCGCTCTCAGGTCGGACTGTATTATCGTAATAGTAATCTTCGTCATCGATATTCGTCGGTTTATATTTCGTTTGTTGTTTTATTGGAATAGGATTTTCTTCTTCGGATATGGGAACTAATGCACTTCCACTACCATTGCACAAGATACTTGTATTTGAACGTGTTAAAAATGATGAATCGATATCATCGAATTGTTTCGAATGTAAACGTTGATAGATAAGATCAGCAGTGATCTTATTCGATTGAGTATCGACATTGGTCGAAATAGGATTCGATGCAATCATCGATAGATCTGTATTCGTACTATGACTACGTTTAAGAAATTGGGAAAAATTTCGAAATGATGAACGACGTTTTTTCTGTTTAACATCGGACTTCGTATGACTCGATTGATCGGCAGTTTCGTCGTTCACATGGGCAGAAGTTGAACTTGATAATGGATTGAATTTTTTGGTTAGCAGAGATTTAATCGATGAACGATGAGAAGAATTTTGTTCCGATTTCGGTTTCATAGGTTCATCGAAGGTTAAACTTTTAATATTGTCATAACTCATATCACGTTGTATGGAGGATTTGTAGAGTGAAGATTTTTTTGTTGAGATATTTATCTAAAGAAAAATCGCATGAGAACAAGAAAGAACAAAAATTGAAATATAATTGCACTACATTATTTTCTTTCGGGAGATAATCATTCGTTGCATAGAAATCCGATGACGCCGAGCGTGTCATAAATGATGATATGTCTCCACTTAAAGGTCGAGTAGGTAATTTAAATTTTTGTTTAGGTAATTGCTGTTGCTGCTGCTGTTGTTGTTGTTGTTCTTGTGAAGATGTCGAGAGATTTTGTTGTGAATGATGTTGAATAGGTCGAATATGTTGAACATATGATAATGGTGGATGTTTATGATTTGACGATGAATGACCATTAGATGGTGTCGTTTGTGATGTTGATGGCGGAGTGGATTCATCATATTTTTGTTCGAGATTTGTTGCCGTACCATTCGATGTGGTAAATGAGCCCATCGATGATGTACTTCGAGGTATAGAAAAGATTTTAAATGTTTTCGACAATGACGATGTAACTTCCATTCTGAGCACGTGCGTTCTTTTGATTAGAGAATAAAAATCAGATAACGTCACATCAGTTAAACTTTAAGATAAAATTACTTACAAAAACACGATAGAATTAATAAATAAAATATAATAGATTTATTGACGTTTATGATGATGTTAATAATTATGTACACATGATGAATGCCACTATTGTTCCAGTAGATTTTAAGACGACATTAAACAAAGGGGAGAAAGAAAAAGAAAAAAACAAGAAGAAGAAGAAGAAGAAACAAGAAAACAAAATAAAATCTAAAAAAAAACATGTATATATGTAATTGTTGTTTTATTTCAGAAGAATGAAAAATGGCAACGTGATGTTTTCATTAGTATTGACGTATCTATCGTGGGCGTTTGAAATGTATATGTTCGTCCTGTGTTTTTTTCTCTCTCTCTCTCGACACAAGAAGATGAAAAAAAATAACAACAACACCACAATTACTCTTTCCTTTCTTCGGATTTATTTTTCTTTTCTGTTCAAAATTGAACTTATGAATTCATATTTCTTGCTTAACCTTGATTGTATACACTTGAAGTAAATCTCAATTTTGTCTTTACTATGCACATGTATACATATAAGTGTAATCTACTTATTCATCGAACGCACACACACACACGACACTTATCATAATAAAATAAGCATTCTTGCTTGTTCTTCTCTGAACGAGTCAGTCAGCGCGTCGTGCATCTCAATCCGTACTACTTAACAAAATAAAAGCAAAGACGAGAAAAAACGGTACATTGTTGCGAGAATGAAATGCGAAGGTATACGACGCGTAAAGGCAAAACGACAACAAGTAAGAATAGACAGACAGGCAGACAGATGGATAGATAGAGCAAATGGAACCTTTCTCTTCTTCTTCTTCTTTTCATTCTTCTATTGCTACTTCTGACTCTTCTTCTCCTTTTTCTTCTATCACTTTGTATCTTAGCCGTTGGCTTGCTTATGCATAGTGTCAATCATGTTAGAACAACAGTATTAGTATTTATAACACACAAAAAGGAAGAAGAAGAAATAATACGAAAAATTCTCTCTATCATATGTTGTTTGTTACATTAATGTATTTATGATCATCATTCAATCTGGAAAATCAACAGTAGGTAATCCGAAAGGAAAGGTTATTACTTAGCAAATGTCCTAATCGAACTTCGATACCTGTGCGATCTATGATACAGAAGAAGAAGAAAATCATAATAATAATATGTCAAACTTCTTTCGGATGATGGAAATAAGATGTCAAATTAAATTGATGATCGTGACAACGCTTGTGGACTTAACAAAGTGGCTTGTTGGCCTTGCCCATCGCCATCAAATAACGGATCATTATCGTTAACGGGACACGAGTCGATCTGGAAAAACGCATTTTCTTTTATCGCACAGCAGTCGCTATCGTTGATGAAGAGCAGAAGAAGGAAAAAAACTCAGAGGAATAGTAGTAGTAGTAAAAAACGAAGAAGAGGAAGAAGAAGAAGGAAAAGACGACGAGAACAACGGCATCTTCGTCGGCGTCAACAACGAACACAAAGAAGAAGAAAAAGTAGAAAAAAAATAAGAAGAACAAGAAAACGACGAAGAAAAAGCGTTGTCGACTTTAGTTCTTTTCTCTAGAAAGGAAATTACAGTAGTCTCGCAATGGAAAAATGGCTCGTCAGAAATGTGTAGGCTGTTCGCATGCTTCTTTCTTTGCTATAATATCTCTGATTTTTTTTATTTCACCTGTGATGATGATGATGAATGTGACTAGTAAAACTCGTAGAAACGCGCAGAAAAAAGTAATAATAAATGGCAAAAATATAACAATAAAAATGAGAAAGAGCAGTAACCTTTGCAAATAGAATCCTGGTTTATCTTCGAAGTAGTTTTATCGTTAGACATATAAATGTCGTTTTTCTTGACTAAGTGATCCGTGTTCATACGAAAGTAACAAAATAGAAGAAGAAAAAAAAAGAGCGAACGATCGAGTAATCAAAGTAAACTTTACGAATCTCACACGTATGTGTGTATGTTTGTGTATTAATGGTCTTATTGGACAATCAATAGGTAAAGAAAAATTTTTGAAGAATACAAACAGCAGGAAAAACGATTCATATTGATATACTCATCGCGAGAACGAGATGATGGTATTCTTTTAACGATCATACGATAACGTTCGGAAAGAATCTTACATTCTAAGTTGACTATAGGAATAATCTGAGTAATAACAACCATCATTATCGCATTCTTACACTCAATCTCGTAACAACAGATGGAAGAATCAGTCTGATTAATCAACCAGTGGCGAGTGATGGAAATGAAAGCTCATCACACCCACACATACATATAAACTGATAATAATAGGCATTGTCTTCGTCTACGCGTTTTTTTTCTTCTTGACTTCTGATATAAACTCGAAATGCGTTTAACGAAGAAAAAACGGAATCAGACAGGAAAAAGAAAGAAAACTATTATTGCTATTAAACTTTGTTTTTGCGCGTAAAGGAAGTTTACAATGTCATTGATGAAACTAGAACTCTATGAGCATCAATGCTTCATCGTCTTCTCCGAAATCAATTTCTACTGAAGTCCCTAAAGAGCCTGCTCGCCCGTTTCTACAATGAAATTAATCTTCATTCTTTTCTTTTGTTCATTTCGCTTTTCTTCTTCTTTTTATATAATGTATACACACACACACACACATATCTATATACGCATAAATATCTATCGAAAAGACAGATGATAGAAAAAAAAAGAACTGACGTCTTATCAACGTTGAACCGGCATTTGCATAAGAACTTCGATCATGCACAAATGATGGATGAACGCATGGTCAGTCATTCTTTCAAATGAGGAAAAAAGAAGAAAACAGAAAAGTCAATCGGAAATCATTAAAAATTGACAGAAACCATATCGATTTGTTTTCTGCATGAGTCACTATCGGTAATCGAATGTTATTTCGGAAACATTCTAAACATAGATCGGGGGCTGATCTGCTTACAATCGTTTGTCAACTTTCCTATTGACGCATTAACTAAATTGAATTCGGTAAGGCGTGATCTATTGAGAGGTGATGAATCGACAAGGTACAATACAAAGAAAAAACTAATTCTTACTTCTTCTCGATTGCACCAATATTTACTCAAGATAGGCGGCGAGTGCCCATCGGCTAGTGATTATGATTACTTGACCCCCCGAAGCATACTCACACAGAGAACAAAAGAAGAGAGAGAGAGAGAGAAGAAGAAAAAAGGACGAACAGATCAATTCTCGTTTTTTTTGCTTCTTCTCATCTGAACATAAATGAGCAATTTTGATTTCTACTGTTTGATGCTACTCGATAATAGTATAGATATATATAGAACAGACACTAGTCATTATTAGATCTGACAATGTTTCCTTTGTGCTAAAGAAAAACATGAAGAAGATGAAATATAATCGACGGTAATTTTAATTAGAAGAATAATAAATAAATATTCCTTTGGCAGGAAAAACAACGACAGGGAAAAGAAAAACTCAACATGCAATTGATGAGAAAAAAAAGCAAAAATACTGAATAAAGAAATGAGAGAGAGACAGAAAGAGAAAAAAAATAATACGACTACCTCTATTGCATCAATGATTAATCATTCGAAGAAGTAACTCTGCAAGTTCTGTTTTACGTTTGTTCTATCACAGACACTTAAACAAGGTGTTCACTGCAACAAAAATACTTGAAATCCGTCGTAGTTATTGGCCGACGATTGATATAAAACTCGTTTGTTGTTCGTTTTTTCGTTGGATATTGATAAGCTAATGTTGTAGCTAAATTTAAAGCATCAATTAAAGATATACTTTCATACATATAATCATCATCGGTTGTTTCATTCTCGTCAATTGTCAAATCACGATAGCGTAAAGCATTGACTTGTAATAAAGCACGAAATGGTATTCGACATATTGGACAATTAGCTGATTGATATTTGAGATTTTCAGCACAAGTTCCACATAGACATAAATGTCGACATGGAAGAAGGAGAACATTTCGAATATCAGTTAAGCAAATGACACATGTACTTTCACTACTATTATTTGTCATTCCAAAATCCATACAAGAGAACGATTTTTTACGTCGATATTTCAACTGATTTTCGAGATCAGTTGATGAAATTTCTTGAAAACTATAGGAAAAAAAGAAGTTTTTTTTTTTGTTAGATTATGAATTTAATATACCGATTCGAAGTAAAAAGTGGATCATTCTCGGATAGAGTTGATGTTGTAACAACTTTAATCAATGATTTCTTTCGACGATTCTGAACTTGCATGGTCGAATATTTCGCTGGAGGATTTTCGATACCATAGAATTCAAATAATTTAAAAACTATACCATTATAGACGTGTTTTTGATTGAGTAGAATAATCGATGCTCGATCAAGACTGATTTCTTGTGGATTTATTCGAAGATATTTCACTGTTGAGAGAATAATATGATATTGATCGAATGTTGGCAAGACAGTTGTCGTTGCCGGAACATGATGATCGACTGTTGTACCACAAATTGTCGATGGACTTCGTGCTATTTCCGATGTTATCGATTTACAAATGATTACAATTGGATATAATCGATGAGTTATCTTGCATCGATACTGTTCTTCATTGAAAATTGACAAAGGAAATTGAATATCGTGTTTAATCGAAGAAAACTTTTGTCCATAGCCAGCCGATCGACTAAATGCATAATACTGTTTAAATGTATCTGATTGATTGATTTTATTGCAACAAATGTAAGATAATGCTCCCTGATTTTGCGTATGCATTTCATGTGCCATGAAATAGACTAGCAAATAAAAAATTTAGTCGAAAGAAAAACGATGTTTTAGTCAACAATGATTTACTGTAGATTTGTATAGGTCGATCGGCATCGAAAGTGAAATCAATTGAATACTGTTCATCATGACATTGAATTAATTTCAATGAATCTCGTCGAATAGCGACTGTACATTGAATTGGTGAGAGAATTGAAGGTGATCGATTTGATTCGGGCAGAGTGAGATTAATATTTACAGGTAAAAGCGTTGGTTGACTTGAATTTAACGTATAATATTCATGAAAAAGACACGTATGAGTTTGTGAATTGAGAATAAAATGATTCGAACCAAGAAAAAAACGATTCAATAGATGATGTCGCTTGTGACGACGTCGACGTTTTTTCAATGATTTTGAACGTGGTAATGTATGTACATGTTGCTCATTAGTCGATGTCGGTGAGGAAAAAACCGATGTCAGACTATAATAAATGCCCATTTAGCATAGGACATACAATAATGATTATTTGACGAAGGAAATAAACATTGATGAAGTCCAAAGTCGACCATAGTTTACCCACCAATAGACATTCGGCCATTAATGTCAGACAACGAAACCTCTACGAGGATGTATGACAGAACGACGATCACGTTGAATGGCTGTATGTGGCTTTTCTTGTTGCTTATTTTTATTTTTAATATTTCTATGAATAATAAACAAGTCTTGTGGGTTGAAATTTTGGATCGATCGATTGATCGATTGGATTTGATTTATTTCATTGAAAAGAAAATAAAAACAAACGCGAGAGAAGAAGAAGAAAAAAGAAACAACATGACATCTAGTTCTATTGATATCAATGCGTATGTCAAGGATTTTGTTTTTGTTTCAGATGTATTATTTATTGTCAAGTTAAATCTATTGATTGGACCGAAGAAAATTGTGTTCGTAGATCGTTTTTCGATGAAATAATCAATTGACTTCGTGTTTTTTTTCTTCTTCAGACTATTTCAATGAAAGATACGAAAACAGTATTACCAACGGTTAATGGTGGTGCAAATGAAGAAAATAAAAATGGTTTTCATCAAAAAACGAAAACTCAAGAGAATGGAAGCGATAATGATGAACATCTATCTTCAACAATAAAACCTAGTTCAGATAGTGAAGAACTTGTCGGTGGATGTTGTGTTTGCTCGGATGATCAAGGTTTTGCCAATAATGCTCTTGTTTACTGTGATGGAAAAGGTTGTACAGTTGCTTGTCATACCGGTAAGAACTCTACATGCAAAGAAATGTGTCAATTGAATTTGATTTAGCTTGTTACGGTATTGTGTCGATACCGGATGGTGATTGGTATTGTGGTCGATGTGAAGCTGGTGATATTCGAGCAGTAGGAGATTTTTCTCTCTCGATTTTGTTGTGATTTTGAATTTTAGCCGTGTCGTTTGTGTCCAACAATCGAAGGTGCAATGAAACGAACATCAGACGGCGGTTGGTCGCATGTTGTTTGCGCGCTGTATATTCCTGAAGTATCGTTCGGTGATGATACGATCATGGAACCGATAATTCTATCGAAAATTCCGGCAACACGTTTCGGACAAGAATGTACAATTTGTATTCAAAATGGTCGTTCGAAATTAGCTGCAACGAGTGGTGCTTGTTGCAGTTGTACAGCTAAGAATTGTTCGCAAATGTTTCATGTTACATGTGCACAAGCCAACGGTTTATTATGTGAAGATGTGAGAAAAAATAATTGTCAATATCCGATCTATTGTGAACAACATCGACCGAAACTTTCTGTAGGAACGACGAAGAAAAACAAACGTTTTGATTATTAGTTTTTCTTTTCTTAGAAATTTATTCGACAAATTCCAGCTTTTCAATATTCACCGAATGCATTAGCATCAAACGAACAATTAAAACGACAGGTTAATCAATTCTCGAAGAAAATACTTCGTCTGCATGCTTTCATATTTTTCTTTCGTCTTTCAGCATTTATTTTTGAAAGAAAAAGAAAGTCCATCTCAATTATCCGATTTCGTTGCTGCTGCAGCCGCCGAAGCTGCCGAAACGAACACAACTGATGAGCAACAAGCATCAACTTCACGCACACAAAATACTTCAGATAATTCCTCGAAAAAATCTGTGCCGTCAATTTCACCGATTGTTCAACAAAAAAGTCATTCACGTTCATCATCATCGTCGTCATCATCGACGACGAACTCATCATTACAAAAGAAACCGAACCTAACCGATGAAACCAATAATCGATCATTGAATGATCTCTCGCAATTCGTTCAATTGAATAAAGAAGACCGAAATTTTCTTCCACCACCACCGCCTAACCAATCAAACGAAAAGGATTCACCTGTTCATACGAAGTTAGTTTCGTTTTTTTTTCGCTTCATTATCATTGAGAATACTTGTCTTTGACAAGGACACTTTGATAATAAAAATTCTTATCTTATTCGTTCTTTTGTTCGATTAAATAGAGAGACGATAAACGATAATTCAAAATTATCGAACTCTAATCTCGATCAACCTATCGAAGAGAAATCACTGGCATCACGTTGTTCAGCTATAGCATCGCCAACGAAATCTCTTACAATAAAAAAGTCAACGACTCATAAATCAAAGTAAAACAACGTTCACTTGAAGTTCTTTCGAATGATTTTTTCTCTCCAGAGACGAGGATGATGATCACGATGAAGATTTTGAAATCAATAAAAAACGTAAAATATCAATTAAATTAAATAAAGACGGACAACCACGTAAAAAGCGTCAACATTCAACTGAAGGTAGTTCGAGTGGTTCACGACCAGTCGGTCGTCCACCATTGAAAAAAACTCCCACCGTTCAACCACAACTAAGCAACGGTGGCAAACGTCCATCGTCGAAATCTTCGCCGACGAACGCCAAACAACCGAAACTACATGATAATTCAATAAGCGAAAACGAACTCGATCGTGAAAATAAATCGAGTTCACGTTCGACACATTATTATCCGTGTGATCATTTCGGCAATCAAATTCATTCCGATGCTTTCAAAGTTCACGAACATTCAATCGACGAACAACATCGACGAATATCCTCCGATGGAAATACTGAACTATCACGCTCTCGTCTTCCATCATCGTCATCAGCACGTATCGATTTCTATCCTCGACGACCATTACAAAGTCAAACATCGTCGAGTTCAACGACAACTGATCAACAACAACGAACATTTCCACCGCAAACATTAGAAGAATTTCTCGAACAAGAATGGGAATCGACCAGTGATTTTCTTCTTCAACAAACTATGCCACACGATGTTTCAGCTTTGCTATCATGTTTATATCAATTTAAATCGGAGAATGCATCATTACAAAAGAAATTCGATGAATTAAAACATCGACGAGATTCACTTCGAGTAACCAATGCGAATCTCCGTCGAAAACTTTCAGAAATCCTACCAATCAATGATACAATATCACCTTCTATTCAATCACAACCATCATCATCATCATCAATGGCTGCTACAACAATCACTCGAGTATCACCGCCGCCGTTGCCGCCACCACCTCCACCGCCGTCTGCTCCAGCACAAGTTTCAATGGCATCTTCGTCGTCATCGACGATAGTGCCTGTTGTTCCACCGAGTCCACGAAAAGAACAACAACATTTGAAACAACAGAAACTGCTAGCTGAATTAGAACTTCAACAACATCTTCAACAACGAAAAACGATTTCACCGACAAGAAGACGTCTATCAACAAATACACCATCAAGTCAACATGCTGATTCATCTCATCATTCAGTAAAAAAGAGTAAATCACCGCGTCAATCAACTCCTGTTTCACATCAATCTCTTCTCGAAAATCAACTTCGACAATCAACTGCAACTACAACTACTTCTAATAATAACACCACAAGTTCAACGAAGAAACCCAGTTCATCATCAGTTACAGTTCCAACAAATAAAAAATTGTCTTCATCAGAAATGGAGTTGATCTCTCATCATCAATCAACACCAGCAACTTCTTCAATATTATCGACAACTGGATCGTCAATCACAACAACGACGACAACAACAACAGCAACAGCAGCAGCAGCCGTATCGACACCAGCCTTCGAACCGATCGATGTCGCCGCTACAGCAGCTGCTGCTTATGCTTTAGCAAAAAATGGACGAGCACCACCAAATCCTGGTCTTAGTTTAGAACTTCTTACACAAATTCTTGCCGCTAGTGGAAGCGCCATTAGTCCACAATTATTCGCGCCAACTTGGAATATTTCCGTAAATCGATATGATTGAACAAAACAAAACAAAATCTTTCTTTCTTTATTTTTAGAATTTTGGTTACGCTAATTTTCCTGGCGCTAATCCAATGTCTGTGTCAGACGAATCACTATTACGTTCCTTTGCACCACCGCCAACATCACATCCACCTCTCGAACAAAAACAGCAACCATCATCCCAATCATCGACAAAACAACAACCATGATCTTCATTCATTCATATTTGTTTTCTCTCGTTTTTCTTGTTCATTGTAGTCTAGCATATCATCTCTCTCTCGTTTTTGTTTCTTTGCTCTGCAAGTATGCATTAGAACAGGCACTGTAGCGAATAAAAATCAACGCACATATTGAAAATATTCAAATCAATGTAGTGTTTACACATATGTGTTTTTGTTTATACTAGCAAACAATTACTATTGATAACTGAAATTCTTTTGTGTATACTTCAAAATTCTTTCTTCTTTTTCTTCTTTTCTGAACTATTTTCTATGAAAATAGCACATTAGCCGTATGTGGCACTTTTTTCTTTTGTCAGGAATTTTCTTTTCGTTTTTTCATTTTTCTCTTTTAATTGAACAGTTCCTTACTGTTACCTTTTTCGTCTTCTTCTTCTTCTTTTGTCATTGTCTCTTTCTTTTTCCTATTCCTATATAACCATTGTTGTGGACTACCTTTTTTTCTTGTATAGAAAAGAAACTAAAAGAAATTTATGCATGTATTCATTATCCGCTTTTATTGTTGTTGTTTTTTTTTGTTGTGGTCATTGGAACGTTCTTTTTCTCTTTTCTCTTTTTTTGGCTTGCTGATGATATTATGTTGAAAAAAGACAAAATAACTGAATCAATTTGATATGAATGTATTGTTTTTAAATCTATGCAGCTAAGTAAAATGATTGACTTGAGCACTATACGAAATATTCAGAATTTCGTCATGATCAGCTAAGATTAGCCTTGGATTATTCGTATGTTTACTAACAACATGTCACAATGTGTTGAATAACAAATTTTACTTCTTTGCAGTAAAGATAAGAGATAGAAAGGACACAAAAGTATCTCATGATCACTCAAAATATAAGCACATTTGTGTGATATTCTAGGTATGATATATATTATACTACTTTTTCTAGGTTTCATTATTAACGTCCAATTGAGTACAATAAATTCATTGATATCATGCCAAATATGTTTTATAAATTCGATGTGTTCAGATGACACAATTGATTTCAATATTTCGATATCAAAACATTGTCAGAAACCATTATTCACACATTTTACTTATCGTGCAGATATTTCAACAAAATCCTATCACTACAATACAACAATGACTTGTTCAGATTGTTACATGACTATTTCAATTGATCCTATTCTTGGAGCTTGGGATTATACATTATCTCTGAAATCACCATCTCTATTGGCTCATTGCCCAGGTGAATATACTGTGCATTGTAACAATAATATGTCGTACGTTGGTTGGTATGCCTTTGGTGCACTCGCAGGCGTTGCTATAATATTGGGTGTATTATTATGCTTCATTAGACAATATCATAATTCAAAATAACAAACAGCAATTATCAATACTTAGATTATATATTCGAGAATTATATCAGCGAGTATTTCAAGAAAATGTTTATTTTTGTATTCATCAAATAAATCGAATAATTTGAGTATATCTCTTCAGCTATTCGAAAGTAGACTGTCTATCTCAATGAATAAAATAGTATTGTTTCCAGTCACAATTCTTTGGCAGACTAGAACTTTATCACGTTTATATTTTTCTACTATTAATAATTAAGAACGGAAAAAGACCAAATGCAAGATAAAAATATAATTTTATCCAGTTGTTATTTTCACCCAATATGACATTTTCTTCATGTAAATTACATACTTAGACAAGAGAAAACTAAAAAAAACGCGTTTGGATACATTATAGTAATAATCAATTCGGATTAGCATGTTTCATAGAGTATCTGATGAATTTATTAATAATAAACAGATCAAATTTAATAATTATTTGTAAGATACAAAAACAAAATAGTAAACATCATATGTTCATATTCGATTGAAAGCAAAAAGTGAATGACTAAACTTTGACGAGAAGAACGCTACGGAACGATTTTTTGTATTAGTTGTTTTCTTCTTTCTCTTCGTGTAAAGATGATTGTTTACGCATGAAAAAGAATTTATCTCTTGTATTTTTGGATATTTTCCAGTCGAATCCTTTGTTTGCTTATGCTCGATTGGTTTTTAATACATCGCTAAGCATTTACACGCAAACTCTAGTTTCAAATTCGATGCTCATCCCTAACAATCATACTAATCAATAGAATATTTTCGAACGTGCTTTGCCTGTTTTAAAAAGAGTATTATTCTTCTTGATACACGTACAAAAACACTCTAAGTCTATGGTAGCACGAAGTATTTCTCATTGACAAAAAGGAAAATAGTTCGATTAGTCAGAAAATTTTATTCATTGGATTGACATATTCGTCGTATGTTAATTGATAGAACTGATTTTACTAGTTCCGAATTGAATAATGTGAAAATGAATGTTGATAGACTGTCATTTCTCTCGGCTTTTTTTTTCTGCGTATGTATGATAATTACATTTCTCTTCTTCTTTCTTTTCTCCTCTCACGCTTGAAAAAACACTAAGACTTTATCAGTGATTACGATAGCAACAACGACAAATAATTTTTAAAAAAAAAGATAATCAGACGATGCTGTCGTAATCGACTCATCCTTTAGAGAAGAAAGAGAAAAGAAATCCACTTCTTATTCTTATTCTTATTCTTCATTTTTCTCTGTTTGTCTTCAGTTTAATATGATAGTTCCGACACGGAGCAAAAGGAAAAGCAAAAAAAGCCTAATTCAACGTATACAGTCGGTTTTCTGTGAGCTTTATTGCATGATGTTAGTGAGCATTTGAACTTTCCTTTTGCTATCTTTTGACGGCGACAATGTGCGCGCGCGCGTTCTTAGCTAGTGTCAGTTTGCATCTCGTCGCCATATGAAGACGTATAGAGCAGAGAGAGAACTGAAAAAAAAATGTTGGATGTTACTAAAACGTGTGATAAAAAAAAACGTCTACTTTGTCTTCATTTTAGAGCTTATGTTGCCACTACTTATCAAATATATTTCACAGTTGTTAGGAAAAGAAAAAAATCGAGCAACAAAAGCCGGTTATATCGAAAGAGAAAAACAGACGCTAGAGAGACAGAGACAGAGACAGAGAGAGAGAGAGAAAATGAAAATATTATGCGGAACAAATGAGGGGTGTTGGTAACAAGTAAAAATACTAATAAATATATTCATTGAGTCTTGTTCTCACTTCTCTATTCTTCAATCACGTTCAATAGAGTCTTGATTAACATTCTGTTTTCTTCCATATCATTTATTAACTATATCTATGTTTAACTAAGGTAGATATACAATTGAATTTTCTTTTAAAAAATTAATTCGTCTGAGGTCAGAAATTTTACGTGTTTTTTTTAATATTAGTAAAACTGATAAATAAAGTAAAAGATTCAATTAATAGTCTATTACCATTTGTCTAATAACTATCATCCATAAAGATGTATCTATCTACTTATACAAGATAGATATATAAACAAATTTTTTTTCTTCCGTTACTAGGTTTTATTTTCTTTATTTCCGCCTATAAGTATCGAAGTGACACATTGTCGTAGTATTTTTTCTGGCATCTTGATTAACGATGCTCTTCAATTCTGTCAGATACAGGCAAAAATTGAGATGCGAGAAAAGTGCCGCGAGAGAGAGAGAGAGAGAGCGAGAATTCTAACGGCTACCAAAATAAAATAATAACGCATTAGTTCCACCTTTTCTTTCCTCAGATTAAAGCAACTCGTAGGAGAGAACGAGGAAATTCTTGATGTTTTAAATTTATCTATTTTTTTTATTCATGTAGATTTCAAGTAACAAAATAAATGGCACCATAGTTACCGACGAAAGAAATCGACTTTGATTAAGAAAAAAAGATGGTCTCGAATCATGCAAATAATCATGCCAACACAGATGTTTATGCCAATGTTATGCAAGGCAAAGTCCTATTTCCGAATAATCAATTACCCGAAATTGTTTGGAATCAAATTAAAATTCTTGTTATTGCCAATAAAGATGGTAGAAACAGAAAAACAAATTCATCAATAAATCTTTGTTTTCTTCTAAAAAAATCTCTTTAGAATTCGAATCCGAACGTGATATGTTAATAACTGAAACTCTGCCGAAATTGCAACAGTACTTTCTCACCCAAGGAATTTATGTTAATTTCGTTGATTGCAATCTTAATTGGGACATAGATTTCTCTCGAAATCCCTATCATGTCATACGATATATGAAAGAACTTCATCAAGCTTATACAACATCGAGTGGATTATTTTTATTGGTAAAATTTAAAGAAAAATAAAAACTCGAAAGATATGTTTTGTTTTATTTCGTTTGTAGACTTTCGTTGGAAATAAATACGGGCCTGTTGTTCTACCAGTCGAACTTTCGACAACAGATTTTAATAATATCAAAAATCTCGCATCAGATTTAAACAAAGGTAAGTCAATTGAGAAAAGCAGTTTGAAATCCGAAGTTTTAAATTCTTAGACGTCAAACTGCTCGAACGTTGGTATTTATTAGACGATAAGTTATCTCCTCCAGCATACAAACTAAAAGATTTTGATGATGAATTTTCTCATTTACTATCGCATGCGTCATCAACACACGATATAAGTCAACGTGAAAAACATGAATTTAATGATGTCTACACAAGTCTTGCTGACTTATTTCTCAGTGTTCTGCATGAAAAATCAAGTTCCAAATTGAAACATGATTCTTCAACCTTGCACGAGATTCAGTTGCTTTCCGGTGTTGAAATGCTATTCAATTATGCCATGAAATTATCTCATTCGGGTTGTTTGTGCATCTTACGGCAATTTGATGGTACGTGTATCATAGTTCGATGAATTTGAGAAATGTGAAATTCATCGAGATATGACTTAGTTTTTATTCATGTAGAAATCTGTGATCATAATGAATGATAACAGTCTATGAATATTAAATCAAATTGAATTAAAATTCAGCAAAAATGGAACTGTCTTGTCTTTCGTTTCGATAATGGAAATGACAGATAAAATTAGTTCAAAATAAGAACAAAATCGAATGAGAATGCTTGTCAAAGAAGATTCTAATCATGTGAAATCTATAGATTTCTTCTCTATTCTGTGTGTTTTTTTTTCTCATTTGTCAGGTTTAAATGAAAAAAGTAAAGGAAACGACGCATTTATCGATCTTCAACCTGGCAACAATCGTTTGGATAAAGTTCGACAAGAGAAACTCAAACGTTTTCGAGAATCGATTCATTCGAAAAATTCATCAAACGATGACAAAGACGATAATCGAACATTATTCTCACTGGCATGGAAAGATAATGGCGAATATCAACACGATGATCCCGATTATCAACGATATTTACGTACATTAAATGCGGCTATTTTTCTCCGGATTAAAACTATTCATGAGCATCGTTTAGAATATTCATTGAAAAATCATTTGAAATATTTCGAACAAATCTTATACAATGAAACATTGATTCATTTACATCAATATTCGAAATTAGCAGCACATACGTGTCTTGGTTTTGAGAATTTTGTTGAGAATAATAAAGCGTTTAAGCAATGGTTCACTTCGGCACATACGAACGAGCATTATCCTTTGATGATTTTAGGCAATCGAGCATCGGGAAAAACTCTATTAGCAACGAAATTAGTTCAATATCATTTGAATTCATTGGGCAAATCAAGTCAAACAATAATTCGATATTTTAATTTAACATCAAGATCGAAAACAATCTCAGAAATATTCACTTCGATTTGTTTACAAATGAGTACATTTGCAAATGTATCTGCAATTGCTAATAAACATGATTTCAATCGAATTGAATACTATCAAAATGCTTTACAAATACTTTCGAAAAGTCAAAAACCTGTTATTATCATGATCGATGGTATCGAAGAAGTGACACCATCAAGTCAACATTCATCATCATTAATCTTTTATCAAACATTGCTTCAAATACTTCCACCCAAAGTAAATCAAATCGAACACTTTTACTCTCGAAAACGAAATCATTTCTGCGTAGGTCTATGTCATTCTATCGGTTAGTCGAACGGTTCATTCAAATCCTCATAATGATCCGCAAATTCGTGAAACAATGGAAGAATTAATCAAAAGTCAATCGATTGTCGAACTACCATTTACGAGTGAAATGATTAATATTCGTGATTTAACAGCATATATTCGAGCGGAATTAAATGCTATCAAACGAAATGTCACCGATTCCGTTTTGCAAGCACTTTCGACAAGTGTCTATCAACAATTAGACAAACAAAATCAATTATTTTTTCTTCTTCGATTGGTTTTAAATGAAAGTTATTTTAGTTATTTATTACAACGAAAAAAGAAATTAGATTTATCCGATTTAAATATCGAAGAAATACTCAATGCTTATCTAGGTAAAAAAAATCATTTGCATGAATGTAATTTTCTTTTCTCTTTCAAAGACCATTGTGAACGAAAATTCGGCCCGAGTATTTGCTCATCGATATTCAATTATATCAGTTCATCTCAATCAGCTATTCATGAATTAGAATTAATAGATATCTTATCATGTAATAATGAATTTTTCTTTGAATATTTTCAAAAAGATCTTCCGAAACATCTTCGATTTCCGCCATCATTATGGATTGCAGTTAAATCGATATTAGGTAAATCGAATATGAAAGAAGAAAATAACTGTTTTGTTTTTTGTTGTATTGTAGAACCATTACTAGCAGAACGATATTTTGATTTGAAAGTTGTTATTTGTTGGAGACATTCATTTATTCGACGACATATGAAACAAAAATATTTGAGAAATGTCGATGATATTCGTCTAGTTCATCGAGATATAGCGAATTATTTTCTCGAATCATTCATCGAATCGAAACCATTGATTGACCTGTCGAAAAATGTTCAAATAAGGTATTCCAAATAACAAAATAAACAAGCAGAGAATAGATTTGTTTTCTTCAGGGGTGAAAATGCAAGACGATTCATCTTACAACAACCACTTTTGTACTCGGAAACATTGTACAACTATCGACGATTGAATGAACTCTGGTATCAATTGATGCATTCTGGTAAAATAGTTTTTTGTTTGACTTGAATTGAATTGTTAGTCATTTGTTTTGTGTTTGTCAGGTGATATCGATCGTTTGAAGGAATTTACATTGTGTTGTTTTGAATATCTTCTCGCTAAACTTCATGGCCTTTCGATAGAACAATTACTTAGCGAAATTGAAATTATTTGTAGTAATATTCTCGATGCTGATGTTCTCTTAATTCAAACGATTCTCAAAAATATCAATGAAATCATATCTCAAGATCCGATTCTTCTTGCTGGAGAATTAATTTTACGTTTGAAAAACATCAAACATCTCTACAATGATCATATCGAATCTCTACTTATTCAAGCTCATGATTGGTGTGAATCATCGGACGGAATTGTTTTCGTACCGTTAACATCTTGGTTATCAACAATACCATCAATGACAATAACAATTATACCTTGTTCAGATGGAGCATTTCATATAGCACCAACAACATTTAATCAGCATGTTTTTTGTGCAAATCGATCGAATGAAATAGCAATGTATCATATACCATCGAAGAAATTAGTTAAGAAGTTTAGTGGTAAGATAATTGAGAGTTCGATGAACTAATATTAGATCGAATATGTTTTTGTTTTCTATCTAGGTCATGCGTCGACGATTACATCAGTTAAAATTACACAGAATAGTAAATATCTTGTTTCGACATCAACAGATCAAACGATAAAATTATTTAATTTAAATTCGGGCGAATTGGAAAATTCGTACACGTACGTAAAAGAAAATCATTCATTTCGAAAATTCGAAACGAAATCATTGTTTTTTTTCACAATTTAGTGTTCATCAAAATGAAATCCTCTGTGTTGCACTAACGCATAATAACGAGCAAATTGTCACCGGTTCACGAGATCGATTGATTGTTGTTATTCGTCTCGACACCGGAGAAATCGAACATTCAATTGAACAACATACCGATGCCGTTGTTGCCGTTGCACTTACACAAGACGATGGTCTTCTTGTTTCAGCATCACGTGATCAAACAATCAAACGTTGGACATTTCGTGGCATGCAGTTACTGGATGTTATTGACACAATTGGCTCGCCCATAACAAACATGGCTCTCTCGAGTGATGATACATTTCTGATCGTTTCATGTGATAATCAAACTGTTCAAGTGAAATCACTGGTAACTGGAAGTGATATTCATAATCTCGAAGGACATTCATCCGATGTGACGAGTCTTTCGATAACAAACGATTCGATTTGTTGTTATGTCGGATGTAAAAATGGTCATATCTATGTTTATAATCTTCGTTCACGTCAATTACTTCGAACATTAACCAATCATGATTCGTCCATAACTGATCTTTACATATCAGCCGATGATTATTTTCTTTTTTCATCAGCCGAAAATGCAATACATGTTTCGAATATCAAACAACAATTAAATGGTTTCATAGAACCTGATGTACTTTCAGCAACCGATTGTATGACAGCTCTGTCGATATCACGTGAAGGTGATGTTGCCATAGCTGGTTGTGCAGCTGGTAGTGTTCGATTGTTTAATTTAATCGATGGAGAATTTACGGAACATATCACCGATCATAAAGCAGCTGTGACACAAGTAGCACTTTCACATTCGTATTTATTTTCGTTATCAGGCTCGAAAGATACGACAGTTAAAGTCTATGATAATGAATTAGGAGAAATTGTAGCTGAATTTACTGTAAGAAAACAAAACAGCAGAAGATTTGTTTATTTTCAAATCTGTTTTTTTCTCTCTTCGTTTATAGGAACATTCAGCTCCGATTACAAACGTAAGAATTCTCGAAGATAATCGAAAGATTCTATCGAGTGATGAACAAAATTATATCAAAACATGGTGGGCTCATAGCGGTGAATTAATTGATTCTGTATGTCATTTGTTTCAATTCTCGTTTTTGACCGAGATTGTTGTTCCGTTTTCTTTTTTTAGTACAATGTTCCATGTAAAATGCTTGGCGTTTCTCCTGATGGAAAATATGTTGTTTCAGGAAACGGCGATAACATGTAAAAATAAATTTTAATCAGAATATGTTCTATATTTTTTAATATTTGCTCGTATTTAGCTTGAAAATTTGGTCATTGGATGATGCACGTGTTGTTCGATCGATTGATCATCCTGAAAAGAAAATCACATGCATGGCTTTTCGAACGGATTCACAATATTTGATTACAGGAGGAGAAGATTGCAGTTGTAAATTATGGGAATTGCCATCGGGAAAATTAACTCAAGTAAAATAACTCGAACTCACTCACTGATTTGCTTGCTTTGTTTAAGGTTCTCGTGGAACATGAATATTCAGTTACAGCTGTAGCTATTAGTGAAGACGGTAAACATGTTCTCACTGGCGATAGTGAAGGTCAAGCTATTCTATGGTCATTTAAAGATGGTAATTAGATAGTTGTTGTTCGAATGAATATAATGTTTTATTAATAGTACACTAATGAATAGCAACTGACATTGACGAGTTTTTTTTTGTAAAAAAAGAGAAATATATTCATCAGAGATTTCCTGCACATGAATAACTGACAAAACAAGTTCTTTCTTTTGATCAATTACTGAAACATGAAATGAACTTGCTCGAAATAACATCGGTTACATGTACCCAATAGAAGAAAAAGAAAATTTAACATATCTTCTTTGGTATTCTATTCATTGAATATTGTAATTCAAGACGATGAAAAAATAAGCCTAGCAATGGCTGACTGAGTTAATCATAGGATACGAAAAATCTGTCATATCCGTTAATAAATTCATTGAATGAATCTATTTGTTGATCGAATATCAAAACAAATCTGTTGTTTTTTTCTTAAGGTGCTGTTGTACATAAATTAATAAGACATAAAACTACCATCATATCGGCTTTTTTTACCAGCGATAATAGTCTAGCAATTACCGGTAAATCAAAGGACAGACCGTTGTTTTTCGAAATAAAACATTTTGCATTTCAGCATCACAGGACGGATGTCTTTCTGCTTGGTCGACAGTCACTGGAGTACATCTCGCTGCATTTCATTTCAATCGAACACTCACCAAAATCAATGTTTCACAAAGTGGAGGTAGTCAATAAATAATCTCAATAGCAAAACTCTTTTGTTGTTGTTGTTGTCGTGCTTTTAGCTCGTTGTGCAGCTATTCTTCAAGACACAAGTTGTATTGCAATGCTAAGTCTCTACAATGTTCCGTCCAGTGATGTTTCTAAAATTGCTCCACGTCATAGTCAGAGTAAATAGAATTTTCCATCAATCATCGCTAACAAAACAACGAAACTAAACATGAATTTCTGTCTAGTGTTTGCTGATGCTTGTAATATTCTTTTGCCGATTAAACCCAAACCATTGTTATATCCGAAAGATGCAACTTTAATGTCGAATTCACGTACGAATTTAAAAACCGATCGAATTATTGATGCGATGCTAGTAAGTGAACGAATTTTCTCTCTCAGTATGTGTTCGGAAAGCAATTGTTGACATGTTGAGAATATTAATAATTCTCACGAACAAAGAAGAAGGAAGATAATTCTTTTCTTTTGTATGTTTTTTCGAAAATTAACTAAAAGAAACAAAAAACCGACAGAATATTCACATCAATCGATCAAGAGAACAATGACAAGTCGCTCTTTCTCTCCCTCTCTCTCAGACAAGAGAGAAATCATGTAACGACAACATCATTTGACAGCATAAGATAAAGAAGATGACATGTTCAGAATCTAGTGCGTTTTCTCTTTTTGTATTGACTTACTCTTACTTGGCAATTAAGTAGTACATGATAGCATCGATGTTATTCGTGTATTTTTTGTTGTTTTTTTCTCTGTCTCTCACCGGAAAACGAGTAGATGAGTTCAAATTTTCCTTTTTCTTTTTCAAGGTATTTCGATTCTATAAATATAGATTTACTTTCTACGCATGTTTGTCTACATATTTACTCGTTTTTATTCGTACGTCCGGAGAGAGATAGAAAAAGAAAGAAAACGAGGTAATTAGATCAAACTCAATATTGTTATGTCAAAAGGCAGAAGTTCTATGTCATCGAAAGGAGAAGATAGAAAAAAAAAGAAAAGAATTGCTCAGTCGTTTTTTTTTCTTTCAAAAAAAAGAATACAACTCCGAACTAATCTAGATTAAAGATCATAGAAAATCTCATTTAAACAGAGAAGGACAGAATGAATATCGAATATTTCGAATATTACGATCTTTATTCTGTTACATCGAATATGTCCATTGATTCTGTGATTAAATTTAATATAAATTTCCATCGAGTTTATCCATGGTTATTATTACCATTCGGTTTTATTGGTTCGCTTTTAACAATATTAATATTTACAAGAAAAAAATTTCAAAAATTCGGTTGTTCAATATTATTCGTTGCCGAAAGTTTCATGGTAAATGATGTTTTATTTTTTGTTTGAAAATAAATTCCAATAAGAATGTTTTGTTTTTGTTCTTCATAGGATTTAATCTTAATAACTATAAGTTGCACACGTTTAATTATTCGTTATACATTTCAATCAAAATTTCTTCAACATTCAATTTATATCTGTCGATTATATAAATTTTTCACAAGTTATCTATCACATTGTGCTGTTTGGATACTTTGTGTCATTTCACTTGAACGTGCAGCTGTAACTAAACGTTATATTTGGAAGAAAAATGTCTTCAGTCGAAAACATTCATATTGTACATTAATATTCATTCAAATTGTTTTATTAATATTTAATTTACATTATTTAATTTTTTTCGGTTCAACAAAATTCGAAAATGATCATAATTCCGACGGACCATATGTTATGTGTAGTTCAAATTTAAAACGAACGATCGAAGATAAATACGAATATTTTCTCAGTTATTATTTTTCATGGATGGATTTTATTCTAAATTCATTAATACCATTCTTAATTATTCTCATTGCCAATACAAGTGTCATGTATTCTGTTTGTAAATCTCATATCCTTATGAAACAATTAGGTTTAAGACAAACACGTTCACCACGTGATACACAATTAGCATATATTTTATTTGTTTCAACATTTTTATTTTTATTATTAACATTTCCATTACGAGTATTTACAGTAATTGAACCGTATTTAACATATCCGAAGGAATATCTAATATGCTTAGATGGTCTTTTGAGATTTTTATTGTATCTTGATCATGGTTGTGGATTTTATTTGTATACATTTACAGGCGAATTATTTCGTCGTGAACTGAGAAAATTCATATTCGAATGTTTGTTGAAATTATTTCGGCGACGATATTTAAATTGGTCCTATTTCGAATCTCGATATCAAAGCGAATTGAGTTATTCAAATGGTGCTGTCGGTGGTTCGCATGTTTATCATCCATCTCAACATGCTAATATTCCATTACGAGATTCGATTAGTAGTTATACGGGCGCCGGTATGAACAGTATCGGTGTTAAATCATCATTACATTCATTACAAACAAATAAAAATCGAAATAGTACTCTTTATCATCAATGTGCATATGCGAAACCAATACTAACAAGTACATTATCGACATCATCATCTCGATCAAAATTAAGTCCATTGACAGGCAAATTAAGTAGTTCGACGAAAGAAGAAAAACATGGTCTTGTTAAACGACATAGTTCATCATGTTTCGAGTCACAATATAGATCAGTACCAATACGAACGAATATGTCACAGAATCTTCTGACTACATTTGATCTTGATCGAAAGAGCGATATTGTTTGAGATAATTGTTCTCTATTTTTTTTTGTTATCTTCTCTTTTTTTTCTGTTTTCTTCAAGTTTCTTCCTTTTTTTCTAGCCGGATCCGATCAGTAAATCTCAAAGTAAAGAATTTTTCAAGAAAAAACAACGTGGTCGAAACAAACGAACAAGTGTCGGCGGAGGTGTTAGTGTTGGTGGTCCAACAACTAGCAACGCTCCGACTACGAAAGTATTTCCTCTTCCAACTTCAATCGCGAGTGCAAATGGTTTATTGGGTGCTGGTGAAGATCCAGCTCTTGTTGTTATTAATCCTCATCCACCAATGTTAAATCAATCGAAAGAAAAACGTACTAAAATCTGTTGTCTGTTGTAATTCATTCGTCGTTTTCTTCTTTTTCTTCTTTTTCAATGTTATGTGATTATATTGTTACTTGTAAGATGTTCGAATATGTCATTGTTATTGTTCAATTGAATTATCTGTTGAGTAATACATGAGCATATTCCATTGGACAACTGCGAATGACAAAAATAACAGAAGGATTTTTGTTCTTGTTGTTGTTGTTGATGATGATTTCTTGACTGGAATGGTGAAACATTCGTTTTATATTGACTTTTTTTTTCATCATTATTAAATAAATTATCAATTGAGTTTTTTGAACACGAATAAATCAAAGGAAAAGTTAAATGAAGTGATCTGTCCTTCTGTTTTTTCATCCAGCGTTTAGCTTGTTTTTTTAAAAGACGTTTCTGTTGTTTAACATCTAACGAACCTGAATAACAGAGTTATTTGTGATACTTTACTTGATTTCTTTTTACGTACGAACTGAAATTTGTAAAAATGAGTTCTCGTTGCGACTTTGTGGCTCATCGAATAGTATTTGCTTATATCGATTATCAGGCCCATTTAACAATGCACTCAAAACATTCATTTAGATCCGCAGGCGAAAAAAAACAACAAGAAGAAATATATTAATTTAGCGCTTTTCATTTTTACATAATAATAATAATAATGATTGATTATGTTAAACAAGGTTAAGAGAAGAATAAAAAAAATAAAGATATTACAAAGGAACAAAAAAAGGAAACAAGCAAACAGTAATGAATGATAAAGTGTATGTTGTTTTGTTTCGGATCTTAACAAAAAAGAACGAAATTGACTGCTTTTTGAAAGTTTCTTGATTTATTTATTTATTTATTTTTGTTGACGATTCAAAAATTAAACTAAAAGTAAACTTTGTTCAACCGTGGAGAATAAGTCGAAAAGCGTTGTTGATGATAAGCCATGAATTGTTAAGAAAACGTAAGAGAAATGTTTCGGTAAACTGCATCGGTGGATCATTATCGGCCTGAAATAACAAGAGAACAATCGTTTTTTTTATCTATTTCAATATTGAGATTGTCATTTACTTTGAGTAAACCGGTAACAACAATAAGAATACAGTTATCATATGTTGGTTGAATGTCCATCGTTGAAACTTTATGTTCAATCGTTTGAAACGTCAGTGAACGAAGTTTTTCAGCGATTTCTTGGGCACCTTTTGCAAAATCTGAATTATTGAAATTCATTATACCATTCACCGGTTCCTATTTATTTCGAAAGCAGAAGTTTTTTTTTGTTCCTTAGAGTAAAATCCAAACGAAAAAAGCTTACATAAAGTGCAGCAACATTTTCTCGAGGACCTTTATCGAATGCATTGTAATAATAATCAGCAAAAGCTTTGCCGATAGCTTTATAATCACCCATGATTATTTGAAAAGTAGTCGAATATTTTAACTCTGAAATAAATAATAATGTAAAGCAAAAACAAAACGAGAGTCGAGTAGCAAATGTGTAATCTATGGATGAGTTGAGTGAAAAAATTCTGAAGATATTAATCAATCAACAAAATGATCTCGAATCGATTATTTTTTATTTGCTTTGTTTTGTTTTTGTGACGAAATTTAACAAAAAAAAAGAAGTTTTTTTCGAAGGAAACTATCTAATCCGAGAGGCAGAACAAATACGACAATGAAAACAAACGATTTCATTGGCTAATGTTTACGATGAAAAACATCCACCCGCAATTTTCTCCTTAACGTGTACCTAAGAAATCGAAATGGGCAATGTGCAAAGTCCTCTTCTTTCGAACTAACTTAAATCAGTATGTAGAATGAATTTGTTTTCTTGAATCAGGACAAACAAAATCGAATTATCTTCTATCGACTAATCGATAGTGAGACTTAGTTTGTTGTCCGAAATGAAAAGTTTCTTGCTTCACGACGATCTTACATAGATAAAGAGTTTTCTATTGAAGAACAGACTGCAAAGCAAACATTCGATTCTATTTTTAGTTCATCATCGATTTATTTCCAAAAGAAAAGGAAACAACATCAAATCAAGTCTGTCGTTGCTTCTTTTGATCTTTCCAAAATTTATGAATACCAACAATAACGATACTAAGCGTAACGAGAAATGAACCGATTAAAACAAAACGATTCGATTTCACGTTCGTAAACAGATTCTGTAGACCAATAGCAAATATCATGTCCGATGATTGAGCAACGGAAATAATCGATGGATGTTCGAGTTTCATTGCACATTGATTAATTGTCGATGAAAGTACTTGAATAAGTGAAATCGATGCTGCAAGAAAATATTGCCATGTAAACATTGTTTGATTGGCATATTTCAGTAGAACAAATCGATTGTAGAAATGATAGCCGAGAAGTAAGCAAAGATTGAGCAATGAAAATTCAAGCATGATTATACTTTGAGGAATTTTTGAAACGATCAGTTTTTTATTGAAAACCATACTGAATGAAATCGAAAGCGCGCAAGCAAGAGCAAGACACAGGCCGAGTATGTGATAAGATGGATTCGATTCGAGATCGTTACTAATTTTCGTTTGATTTACCACCGGAGGAAATAAGAATGTCGGTTGAGCAACGAACACCACACCTGTTAATGTCAATATGATAGCTAGAACGATTGCTATTGATATACGTTCTCGAAAGACAATCATAGCTAGGATTGCTGTCCAAATGACTTGAGTATATCGACATGTTGTTAGATCAGGCAATGGAATATAAAGATAACTAGCATAGAATAAAAGTAGACCACTACAAGCGATGATTGTACGAGCAATTTGTAGACAAATTAGACTCGGTGTACCGTGAATAAATTTCATTTTTTTATAGAAAATAAATGCAAAAATAATCGATGTTTGTAAAACGAATCGAACGAGTAGAGCATCGAAAAAATTCACACGTAATTGTTTGATGAGAAAACCTGAACATGTAAATAAACATGAGCCAATAATCGCATAAAATATGCCCGTACATCGACGAGCTATTTGCAAACATGTCGATGATGTTGCTGTTTGATCTTGTTTAGTTGCATTTAATGTTAAAATCGATTCACATTTACTTCCAAATCGATAAAGTTTATCGTGAGGTTCAGTTGTTTCGTTGAATTCATTTGTGACAATCAATGGTTCGATCAACGGGTCAATTATAAGAATCTTATCGTTACCGTTCGATAACGATTCTGTACGAGTACTGTTTTCAGTAGTCATCTAGTTGAATAAATGATTTTTTTTATTATCTTACTTTCATATTGACTCTCTCTCCTTTTTTTTCTATCACTCTGAATAAGATATCAAATTGCATATTGTGGTCTTTCGTTCTGTTTTTTTTTATTATTAATCTATCTTTTATTTTATTTCACTTTTCAACAGATGTTCTCGTCGATCTTTCCAAATTTTATATCCACCTACAATCAGAATACTAGTTAAGACTAGACTCGAACCAAGTAGAGTGAATCGATTGGATTTTTGTTGTGAAAATAAATTCTGTAGAACAATCGAAAACAAGATGTCCGATGATTGAACAACGGATATAATCGATGGATGTTCGCGTTTGATGGCTTTCTGTGTGAGAACCATGGGAATGAGTTGTAAAGTTGCGAGAAGTGTTGCATAGAGAAAATTCTTTGTGAAATAGATTTTGTTCAGATCGAATTTCAGTTGATTGCTTGTCGATAAAGTCCAAAAATGAATTTGTTTTATAAGTAGAAGAATGAAGATCGTTAGAATAAAATAGAACATGATTAGACTTTGACGAATTTTTCGTTCGAGTAATTTTTTTGTTAGAATTATTGCAAGAGAAATCGAAATTGCACATAGAAGAGCAATGAACATGCCGAATAGACGCGTTCCATTGGATTCAATTGAAGATTTCGATAGTGTTTCGTTTGTAGTTCGTGTTTGAGAAAAGAGAAACGTCGGTTCAGCAACACAAACCACGCCGACTACCGTCAAAATACAAGCGAGAACAGTCGGTAGATTCATTCGTTCTCGAAAAATAATCGAAGCTAATACAATCGTCCAAACAACTTGTGTATACCGTATGGTTATTAAATCTGGCAGTTGAAGAAGTGACAAGCCGATATAAAATAGAATACTAGCTGATGCAGCAATTAACGATCGGAATAAAATAAGTAAACCATGAGAATTCGTTGAAAACGGACTGTAACCTTTGTAGACAAGATATCCGATTGAAATTAATCCTTGAAAGAAAAAACGAATGAGAAAAACATCCAAGAGAATGACATCAAGTTGTTTCATGATGAAATTCGAACATGTAAACAGAAGAGAAGCTATGATTGCGTAGATAATGCCAGAGAATCGTTCGACATAGGACAAACATGAATTTGTATGATTGTAATGAACCGGTTGTTCATATTGATCGTTCAACGGCTGAATTAATGGATCGAGATTAGCTACTGCTTGTTTGTCTTTCAAATTTTCCATAGTGATAAATAACGCACGAGTACATATTCGAATTCTAATAAATCACAATCAAAAAGGTTATCATTGACGAACTAAATATCAATGAAAATGTCTGAGAAACGTATTGTATTTCATCTCAACTCAAATATAATTTTATTTTTCAGATAAATATCAATGATTAATGTCTCGATTAATTAAAAAGAATGAATAATTATCAAAACAATGCCACAACCACAAGACGAACACGCCAATGTAACAGCAGAAAACTCTCGATTTGAATACCGATGTACATCAGATTTCGTTTTATTCTAGCTCACAAACACACAAAAGATTGTAACTTCGTTGTTGGCTGGTGCCTGTGCAGGTAAAAGAAAAAAATAATTGTGCTGGTATTTGATCTGAGTAACATTTAGGTGCCGTTGCAAAAACAACGATTGCGCCGCTCGATCGAGCTAAAATTAATTTTCAAGGTAGATTAACATGAAATGCTTGATTGAAAATAAATTTGATATTCGTTTAGTCCGCGCCGATAAATTCAGTTATCGAAAATGTTTCAAATTTCTGAAAGAATCTTATAGAAACGAAGGTTTTCGAAGTTGGTATCGTGGAAATTCGGCGAATTTAGTTCGTGTAATTCCATCAGCTGCTATCAATTTCTCAGCACATGAACAATGGAAACGAATTCTTCATACAGATGAAGATGGGTAAGAACAAATCTTGTCCTTACAAGTCAATGAATGATTCAATTTAGAAAAACTCCCGGTCGACGATTTATTTCCGGGTCTCTCGCAGGAGCTACATCGGCTACTCTTACCTATCCACTTGATTTAGCGCGTGCTCGCATGGCAGTGACTAACAAAACTGTGTATGTGTCGATGGATGAATAAATAGATTGCATTAATCGATTTTCGTTTAGGTATAATAATTTATTTTCTGTTTTCCTAAGTATCCTACGAAATGAAGGCGTCACAGCTTTGTATCGAGGCGCACTTTTATCAATTATTGGTGTATTACCTTATTCCGGTTTTGTGTTTTTTACTTACGAATCACTAAAGCATATCCGTTTAGGTAAACAGTCAAAATACAAACAAATCTCGTTGCATCATTTTTGTTTTTCGTAATATTCATAGATTATTATTCTCATCGTCCAATAAACAAAGCCGAACGTATGTTGTTCGGTGCTATTGCTGGTCTAGTCGGTCAAACTGCTTCATACCCTTTCGATGTCATTCGACGTCGTCTCCAAACCGCAGCCGTCATTCGTCCCAATGAAGCATCGATGGGTGCTCTAGCAACAGCCAAGAAAATCATTCGCGAAGAAGGCGTAATACGTGGCCTGTACAAAGGCGTATCTATGAATTGGCTAAAAGGACCTATATCCGTCGGAGTGTCATTTATGACATTCGATACACTAGTTCGATTGATACGTCGATCGCCTGTATTTACTTAGAGTTAATTTTTTTTGTTTTACGCTCTGGTTTTGTTATGTATTTTTTTTGTCCCTTTTGTTTCAAAAAGAACAAACACGAATGATAGTATCATTTTCTTTTCCAGATGATGCGCCTCATGAACAGTCAATCATTGAAATTTCTTAACCGTTCGATTGCACAACGGTGGCAATCGACGTACGACTCGAAAGATAACGATCTGATTCCTCCGACAACATGTTGCATGAGTAATTGTGCAAATTGTAAATGAAATCTTTTGCTATTGTCTTGCTGTTAAGTTGAGATAAGTTTTGTTTATTTATTTAATGTAGGTGTTTGGTTTACTTTTGCTGAAGAAATAGCTCAGAAATATCCAAATGCATCGATAGAAGTCATTGATGATGTTTTGAAGAAATATATTGACGATAAAAGTTTTCGCGAATTTCTCGAATTCGAAATTCAAATGCGATCCATTGGGAAAAAATAATTGATCTGTATTTTTTCTTCTTTTTAAATATGTACAAAAAAATCACTAACTGTTTGTTAGAATAAATATTTCGCTGTTTTTTTCTTTAATGACAGATAAAAATCGAATGATTAGCTATTGAAAAATCACGAAGTACAGAATCGAAACATGCGGAGACCGTTCATTGGGATGCTGATGATTCTTTTACAGGTTGTGCTTGTGCCGATGGTGGAGCTGTTAACAATTGCAAATCGGAATATCGTTGCTTCCAACCACGTAGTTCCTGTGATAAAGTTTCATTTTCTTGTTGTAATTGAGAAATCTAGATAAAAAGTTGCATAAAAAAAAGAAAGAACGTTTGGTCGATGATGATTTTTACTTGTTTAACTAATTGATTTCGTTCTGAAGATAGATTGCCAACAAGTGAAGTCTGCCGATGACGACTACTGGCTGCATAACCTTTGTTCTTAAGAATACGTCGACGACGTTTAATAACCGTCGCATCCGCTGGTTTCATTGATTTTAATAGAGTATTTAGTTCTTTTACACTCATTGTCATGATTTGATGATCATCAATCTTCAATGAAAACATGATATTCGATTTTATTATGAACGAAAAACAAAAGATTTTATTAAACATACATGCATCGGATCATCGGTTCGATCGAGATCAGTAAAATCCTGTTTAACAGAAGCCATATTGGCAAATCAAAATCTATAAAATAGAAATAGAACCTATGTGGTTTTTTTCAACTCGAAATTCAAGTACTATTGACGCATGAAGAAAGAAACTTATTTGTGCATAGGCACAGGTGGCTAAATAGAATATGCCTTGTCAGCAGAAAAAACAACAAAGTTTATAATTCATCATCATGCTGATATTGCATTCATTGATGATTCATTTTCATTGGCTGTTCGAAGCACCATCGAGGTTTTTTTCTGTATTATCTTAGGAACACTGTAAATAGATAAAACTGACTCATCATTTGAATACATGAAAAAAAATAATAGATAACTGAGTGAATCAATTCAAAGAATAAGCCAATCAGAAGAAAGATTTCAGTCATTGCATTCATTCAGACTGTAGCCAATAAAATGCATACAAAAGAGAGGTTGTCGCTCGGGTTTCTCCTCGCGTTTGTATACCTATGGCTTCTATAACATTTTACACTTCCTCTCCGCAAACATCACAAAATGAAGTATGTTTCTATTTTATTTTTTGAATAAATTTAAAAAAAAACGATTTGTTTTCGACAGTTTCACAAGTCCAACATATCCGAAATCAACGAAATCAGTTAAAACTCGACGTCGTGAATTAACCGAAGAAGAAAATGACGAGATCAAAGAAGCATTTGATTTATTCGATAATGATAAAGATGGTGAACTCGATTATCATGAATTCAAAGTAGAATCTTTTCTGATTATGTTGTTTGCTATTTAAATATTTGATTAGGTTGCACTTCGAGCATTAGGTTTTGATGTTCATAAAACTGAAGTTCAAAAATATATGCGAGACTATGATCGACAGGGAAAAAATCGAATCAATTATCAAGATTTTCATGAAATTGGTAAAACGAAAGAAAAAAATTTGTTTGTCATTCGATTTTGATGTTAATTTAGCGGGTGAAATGATCCTTCAACGAGATTCTCGAGATGAAATTCTTAAAGCTTTTAAATTATTCGATGATGATGAAACGGGCAAAATTTCATTGAAAAAATTACGACGAATTGCACGGTAAAATTGAGTTGTTTTTCTTTTTTCAATGTGAAATTAATTTGGTTTGTAGAGAATTGAATGATAATATCAATGAAGAAGAATTGAAAGCTATGATTGACGAATTTGACTTGGATGGCGATGGTGAAAGTAAGATTACGTCATTTTATTTTGTATAAAAGATAAATCTATTTGAATGTTTAGTTAATTTCGATGAATTTATGGCCATGCTCAATTCCGATTGATGAATATGTTCGCGATTGAACAATCGTCAGATAGTGTTCTCCATTTCCTTTTTATATGAAATTTTTACCTAGTAGAATGTATTTGCTTTCTTTCTCTTTTTTTCTAATTGAAATTAAATAAAATGAATCGATGTTGTTCGTGTATCGAAATATGCAGATTAAAATCTGTTTTGTGTGTGTCTGTTTCTTTTTTTGGTCTAGTTTCGAATGTCTGCCGAAGATCGACTTGCTAACGGATCCTCGAAAGCTAAAGTAAGTCAGAAGTTCTGTCTGTCAGTCAGTCAGTGTGAACTTTTTCTTCATTAGTCGAGTAATCAAACTGCATCATCAAAAACAAAATCAACTCGTCGACCAACAGCTGAAGCTGCTAGTGGTTGGTCAAATGACATCGATGAAGATGATGAAATTGAGTAAGTTGCTTTCGGATTTAGTTCAATTTAATAATGAGCTCCTAAAGAAACAAAGATGCAGCAAATATACTCGCTTCGCAATTGCCAATTATGCGACAAACTAACCGTCGGGCAGCAGAAGAAATTCAAGCAAATGGTAAACTTACATAATTTCGAAAGAAATCGTTGTGGTGATGTTTTGAGAATAGATATTCCAACGATTCCTACTGATGATGCTGAACCTGACGATAGTGTTGATCTCAATCAACAAATAGCTATCGCTCCTGCGTAAATTATGATTGAATTTATTTTTCTACTATTCAATATATTCATAAATATTTAGGTTTTCTGTTTATCAAATCACATCATTTAAAGATATTGAACAAGAATATTCTCATCAACGTACAAATCAATATATCGTAATATATCGAGGGATTTCGTACATCAGCACATATGTTCTTTCAATTTAGAGTAGTGACGTTGATATTGGTATTTTATACAATAATCTGCATTTACAAGAACAATTTGATATAGAAGTACGTAGCTTCTAGTTTTTGATTGTTACTTTTGAAACGTGCCTTTTTTTTCTTAGGATCACAAACTTTGGGATTGGGACAAACTGTTTGTGGAAGTTCGAAGTTCGATTACAAGTCCAACATTGAGTTCATGAAAATTTTCGAAGACATTCTATTGCAATACATATAACTGCGTATATTTCCTTTTCTGAATACAAATCTGCTCTTAGTTTGTTTTTCCAAATTGTTATACAATTCATGAAAAACATATTGATTGTCGGAAGCAATATTAATTCGAAAAGCTGACTATTCATCTAAATGTTTGCTTGCATAAGAGCACGAGAACGACGATTGCGGCGATAATGTCATGGATCTGAAAGACTGTTTTTCTATAGTCAATGGAAATAAAAATGCTTTTTTTTCGAAGGGTGTATTGTCATAATCGTTTTCTATAAAACAAGCGAAACAACATGTTTTTGCCGAGCTGAACTTCTTATAGATATTTCAGTTTCGAGCCAACTAATCGTTCGTCTATTAAACAATGACACTTCGCGTTGGCGATGATGTAAAATATATAGAATGAGATTTTGTGCGTTTTTTCGTTTTTTTGAATTTAGATTTTTACTTGTTCCTGCGTTATCTCTGGGATATAATTTCGAGTAAATATTAAGATTGACGAACAGGTCTTAAAATAACCCTTCAAAACATTGGTAAGTGCAAGAAAATTTGATAGAGAGAGAGAGCAATCCAGCCATTCAATCGTTCACTGTATTCTTAATTTGTCGATGTTGAATAAACCTGATTGAATCAACTCGTTTTAACGCGTTTTTATAAATAAATCAAATCTGCAAACACGATTAACAAGCCAACAGTCGATGTCTTTTTTTTTATGTAATGTAATTTATCGGAAAACTCGAGCTGAGAAAAGAAAGAACTTTTGCAGCTCCAATAAACTTTTTATATTTTGGCTATGAAGTGTTACGGAATACGTACTAAATTACAATTAAAAGAACGTGAATCCTATTCTTTGCTTCGGCTGTTCGTGATTAATATTCTTCAAAGAAATCTTATTCAAAAATATAAAAATAGTGAAATTTTTCAACTAAAATACTTTCTTCTAAGTTATAAACATAATTAAAAACAAGTTCTCCAACAAAATCTGCTGATTGGTACATTGAAAGACCGAATACAAGAAGTCATTGACGAAGTTAAAGCAACACAATAAGAAACTTTGAATTTATTAAACCACGAAAACTCGTTGTTTATCTCATGATTAGAATCATTCTCCACTGAGTAAACCGAAGAGCACCAGAAAAAATAGTAACCCATATTCAATATTCTCTAAACAAATTCTGAATGTGTCACAACTTTCAAAACCCAATCAAAATTTTAAGCATAATACTTGAAATATTTCATAAACGTTTCGTTTGTTTTTCAAAATGTTTTGCAGATTTCACAATCTTCTTCGAGGTACTTACCGCAGTTGCCACACGTGTGTGACATTGTCTACTGATTCCTTTTTAAAGCTTTATACCACATACTATAACATGCATGCGAGCAAATATTGCAGTCAATAATCATATCTAGCTATTTCAAGCGACACTTCGCAAACACTACAGCTCTTTTTAAACAGTAACAAATACCAACACTCTTACTGCTGATTACACTGATCATCTAATCCTAACACTGCAAAGCTAATTATCTCAAAAGCCGTTCTTTATTCGCTTGAAAACTTTTCAAAAAACCAATCAGTAGCGAACTATCAGTTTCTTCCAAACCATGATACAAACAAACTACTGACACAGGACACCACACCTACTTAACCCAATCATTTCCCATTCCAAAATTAACCCAACACAAATCCATTCCTCATCCGATCCAACCAACTGCGAACGTAACATAAAACATGTAAATCAATCGCCGCCCAATTGTCCGAAAATAATATCAGTCCCCGTACCAATTACTACTCCACAATCAATCCGACAATACCGCAATATCTAAACCACCACCTTACCAAGCCCGTTCAATAAACTTTCTATCCACCTATCACTACATACTAAAACCTACAAAACAATCACAGAAAAACATCTGAACAATCTCACGACAAACCAATTCATATCACATCTGATTACACCCCCAACACGCAACCCAGATATCTGAAACAGCTTCTTCCAAAAATGTAACAATAAACATCACATACTCATTCAATCATCCATCAATCTATTTCCAATACATGCAATCAAAAAGCACCAAATATCTATGACATAAATGAATAGTATTTATAATTCACTCATACTCATATACTATTACCACACTATATCTACTCTAATCAATAGCGCATTACATGCATCCGATCATATATGAATTGAACATACGAAACCTTCATTGAAATATATTGAATGTTATATTTCGAAAATAGGAATCTTTTGACATTTACGTACCTCGGATCATATATGAATTGCACAAAGCAGACGTTCATCTTAATATGTTAAATGTTATATTTAGAAAATAGGACTCTTTTGACGTTTACATGCATCAGATCGCATATGAATTAGACACAGCAGCAGTTCATTGTAATATGTTGAATATTATATTTCGAAAATAGGAATTTTTTGACGTTTACATGCAACAGATCCTATCTGAATTAAACACAACAGCAGTTCATT
>ERZ778027.1185-NODE-1185-length-46845-cov-11.338577_pt1 | contig 46845 bp, 57 predicted proteins | sample MGYA00375757_ERZ778027 | MGnify/ENA primary metagenome ERZ778027 (study PRJEB29350, sample SAMN05389817) | bioreactor metagenome | isolation source: Ammonium sulfate bioreactor | place: South Africa: University of Cape Town | collected 2014-02-18 ...
GAAGCAGTTGACGATATAATGAATGATCCCCGAACAGTTAAAGTTGTGATTTCAACGTCAAGTATTTCTCCAGTGAAAGTGATTGAAATTCCCGCTGGAATGATGACTGTACATCGACCGGACGGTACGACACCACCGACCCAAGTTGCTGAATCCGTGAATGAACCAGATATATTGGCAGTAAAAGTCAACGAAGTGGATGCTATAGAATAAAAAAAAACATGCCTTAATGTATATTCGAATAGATAAATTATACGTACGCTCTGAAGTTTCTGTGATTGTACCACCGGTTGAAATTTCAACAAAAAATGGTCCAGTGAATGATGAATCAATGGATACGACCAAACTGCCCTGGCCACCCACCGCTAGATCAAATGTACGGACTTGAACAGTGAAAGAGCTTTGGAAGATAGCGGTGATAAAGAAGTTAAAAGCGGAACCAAATGGTAGAAGTAGATTGCCTGCCGCTGCTGAAAAACTTAATGTTCCATGAATTGTAAACTCGAGTGCGAATAAGAATCGAAAACCGGTCGAGATGCTTGATGTACCTAATTCAAAGGTGGCATCCGCTGAGACTTCTATTGTGTTGAAATTAATGTTAAGTTCACCACTTAAGCTACTTGTTGATAGCGCGCAACCTGATGAAATAAATAATCCACATCCACCTGCACTAGCACATGTGTCTACTGTTGGCGCTGTACCACCCAACCATGTACCGGTGGCAGTGATACTGCCTGATACAGCTGCGATAAATGTAACACGATTGAATGTTTGAATTTCACCAGTGAGAAGAATGGCAAATGTAAATGCACCGGAAATACTTGAACCTATGGTGAAATTAGCACCAAGACTTCCACTTGCTGGCAATGAACTAAATTTGAAAATCACGGTATTGCTACCAGAAAATGATGCACCGGAGAAGAATGTTAGAATAGAACTGGAAAGACAATAAATGCGATTGGTACTTGTTTGATCTTGAAGTGAACCACCTGCTTGAACGATAATGCTAACTGCAAACGCAAACGTGAAATCACCACTACGGCCTGAGTTCAATTGAAGAGACGCACCACTAGTAATTGTTACCGAACTGAAGTTAATATCAAGTTGTCCATTAAGATCAGCTGTTGACAATGTACAACCTGATGAAATAAATAATCCACATCCACCTGCACTAGCACATGTGTCTACTGTTGGCGCTGTACCACCCAACCATGTACCGGTGGCAGTGATACTGCCTGATACAGCTGCGATAAATGTAACACGATTGAATGTTTGAATTTCACCAGTGAGAAGAATGGCAAATGTAAATGCACCGGAAATACTTGAACCTATGGTGAAATTAGCACCAAGACTTCCACTTGCTGGCAATGAACTAAATTTGAAAATCACGGTATTGCTACCAGAAAATGATGCACCGGAGAAGAATGTTAGAACAGAACTGGAAAGACAATAGATACGATTGGTACTTGTTTGATCTTGAAGTGAACCACCTGCTTGAACTATAATGCTAATCGCAAACGCAAATGTAAATCCGCCACCACTACTGCCTGAGTTCAATTGAAAAAAAGCACCACTAGTAATTGTCACCGAACTGAAGTTAATATCAAGTTGTCCATTAAGATCAGCTGTTGACAATCGGCAGCCCGATGATATAAATAATCCACAACCACCAACGAGTCTGCAGGTGTCTGCTGTCGGTATATTACCAGCTAGCCATGTACCACTGGCTCGAAAATTTCCTGATGCTGCTGTAATAAATGTAACTTTAGTAAAGCTTTGGACCTGCGTGCTGCTTATAATACCACAAGTAAATGGTCCTGAAATCGATGAACCTAACGTGAAATTAACACCAACATTGGCCAATGCTGGTAATGCGGTGAACGTGCGAATAACCGTATTAGAACCGGTAAACGATCCACCTGGATGAAATGTCAATTGTGTACCAGTACGACAAAAGATTGATTTTGCACTTGTTCTATCTTGAAGACTGCCACCTGAATGAACGACAAGATTTGTCGACTGTTCAAATACAAAACTTGCATTGGCCGACGAACCAACTGCTAACGATCCAAAAAGATCCCATCGCGCTACAGCTAACGACATGGCAGCATTAGAAATCGTCACTGTTATACCGGCAGAGATCACAATTGAAATTCTTCCATAGGGAACAACTCCATCGGACCATGTCGATGGATTATTAAATTCACCTGAATTCACGGCAACAAATACACTGTAGTTCGCTGGTTCGCCCATGAAACCACTGGGTCCTTCATAGTCAAAGAAAAAATCATTTCATAAGCATTTATATATGTAAACTTACTTAAAGCAGTAAAACCGACGAATCCCATTGAAAGTGAAACTGTTCGCAGACCGAATTGTCGATTACGTAATTGAAATGGCATATTTGGAATCGTTTTTACTCGTTCGCATGAAGTTCGAATTCTACTTCTGACACCATTACGACAGTTTTGAGAGACGCATGACGTTGGAAATCGAGGTCTACATCGTAGTAAACACTTATTTTTGATCGAACGTTTCGTACGTCCTGTTAATCTAGAAGAAAACAAAGATACGATCGTCTATCTTTGACTCAACATACACATCACGTCGTCGTACGAAAGCTGTTTGAAGATCACCACCGTCAACAGCGAATGTATCGCCTAAGCCCAAAGCCAAACTCATCTATTGTCAATAAGAAAGAAGATACTTTTTATAGAAAGAAACAATCGATGGTCTTACACGTTGTTGAACATCCGAAAGATTTTCTACTGTACCCGTGTAACTTGAGTTTTCATCTCCATCGGATTCGTATTCCAAAAAGAATGTATCATTATCTTTACATGAAAAATTTGTTTTTTTAAATGAAATTATATTCAAACAATACAAAATATTGATTTACCATAAGCTTCATTGACAGGTGACACTTGTTTCGTTGGTAAATAAACAGGTATCAACGCCAAAATTATAGTTGTTGCTATTAGAAATCCTATGAGGCCCAAACAACAAAGAGCTGCTAATGGCCATGCATTTCTTCAAAAACAAACACAAGTTATGAATTCATAAACAACACAACTTAAATCATTTTACCTTCGTTTAGCTGTAGCAGTATCAGGTACTACTACTGCTGATTGAGCGTTCATAATCGAGCTTACTGTATTATGATTTGAAGGTGTCGATGAAGGTAATGTTGTCTTTAGAAAAAAACACAACTATCAGATAGGTGTGCATCAGTGCATGAATATATATACAATCGTATTTTTCTTTGCGTGAATAATGCGAAGGAGAAGAAAAAAAAAAGAATCATGTATTCTAAGTGCAAAAATACGAATGATTAGAAAAATAAGATTGCGATAATCAATTATAGCTGACATTGCCGAATGATTGTAATACATCAAAACTAAATTTTCCAATTTTACTGTACACAACTCAATAGGTCATTTTAAACGGACGTTGGATTTCAAAAGAACAGAAAAAATGTTTCTTTCATTTTCGTGATTAAAACAACCTTGAGAAACAAAACGTTAGTCTTATTGTCTTTGCTAATCAAAATCATTCATTTGTAAATCAGATAATGTCAATCATAGTCAGGGCCTTTTGTACTAAACAAAAAAAGAACGCACTTATCCAATCATGATCAAAAACCTACGAGTTATTGTTTTCATTGAAGAGAGCAAAAAAGAAAACGTGTATGTATTTTAGAAAATAATTTCTTCTTAAACTGAAATAAAAGTTCTATTAGTAAAAACAAAAATAATAACCATTGAACAAGAAACAAAACAAAACCAATCTGACACAACATAAAAAACGAACAAACAAAAAAAAAAAAGAGAAAAATATTTAAACGTGTACATATGTATATAAGTTATACAATCACTGAAGAAATTTGAAAAGAATTATTGAATTTATTTGTCATTTATTGTTTGAATTAGTTTGATCTAATGTTAATTTAAATTCTGAAATAAACGAATCATTAAATTCGAACGTTGCTAAACCGAACGATATTCGAAAGAATCCCAATTGAGGAAATTCTAAATCACAATAATGATGAGGATGAATTTCTTGATCGATCATTGAAAATAATTGTGAAATCGCTGTCATCAATTGTTCGCGAGTTAGACCTGATTGATTTTGTAATAATTGATAATCTAATGTTTGCATATTGAACGATGACAACGTTGTATTCGGTTCGATATAAGTCGATTTGCCATTGGCTTGAAGAGAAAGCGAAAGTGCCGATGAGAGATTCGGCTTTTTTATACGTGATAAACGATGTCGACGAGCAAATGTCGTATCTAAGACGAAAAACGGTTCTTTCGTTAGATTATTCGCGTTGTCGGTTGACGATGAATCGACAAGAACGAAAGCACCGAGTTCAGGCAGTAAACATGGTTCGTGTTTAAGAAGTCGTTGACGAATCATTTGAGAAAGAAGACACCAAAGAGAACGAATGTCAATGTCTTTGAATTGATCAGTCGTTTGTTCGGTTTCGTTGGTTGATAACGAACGAAACTGATCGATCGAATGTTGCTGACCGATTAAATTAAATAATCGGTCCGATGTAAACCGACGACGAGACTTCGATTTTGAATTGAACATTGGCATAATCTACAAAACAACAAACGAAAACAATAACAAATCTTTGATTTCAAAAAACAAAACAAAAACGAAATCATTTCAACTAAGTTTGAATTCTCTGTTGTGTTTCATTTAGACAATTAGTGAGAGAAGTCAATTCGTCTTGATCGATATCAGTTTGTAGATCGGGCATGATCGATATCGGTGCTGGATAAGCTCGTGCAATTAAATCGTCGGGTAGATTTTGACGGCATTCATCGAATAATGAAACGAGATTTTTATTTGAATCCGAGAGGATTTGTGATGCTTTGAGACAAGTCTGTCGAAATCGTTCGCCTTCGCTTTCGACAAGATTCTTCGACGCGTTCATCGTTGGAACAAGAGGATTTTCGATGAAAATCGGCCAATCTTTATCGTTGATCGTTTGATTTAATGATGATTTCAATTGATTGTCACGTTTTATTAAAGTAATCAACGTCGATTGAAAATCAAATTGACCATAGAAATCAAAAAATTCCTCGAGAAGAATTGCTAGAAAGAGATTTCAGAAGATTGGGCGTAATTGTCTTTTATTTTACCCAGAGAATTCTTATTCGATTTGTTCGATGATTTTGTCCGAAGATTTTCGAGTTCATTTAAAACAATTTTCTCTTCATTTAAATCATTGCCTTAACAAACAAACAAACAAACAAACAAACAACGCATTTATGTTCGAATTGTCTTCTTAGTGAGCAAATTTTACTATTTGTCGATGATGAATCTTGAAGAATCGATGATTGTTCATTGACATAGTTCAATTTCGGTAGGATTTCAATTGATTGTAAATAGAAAAGTACGAGTAAAGTCATTTGAAAATTGGAAAACCACGGTCCTGGTGTACTTTGCGTGATCGATGCTTCGCGTGCCCAACGACGAATAACAAAAACCAGCGGACAAACACGAGTATCGATCGAACTCAAACTCCAAAGTAACTTCGACATGTAATACGACGATCTAATTCAAATGAAGGGATAGAAATCAATCGATCAAGTTCGTGGTCGGTCTACTTGAATTCACTCATGGAAATGTCACATTGAACATCGGATAATCGATGTTGAAAACGAACGATTGGCACGCGGGCTGGAAGAATGATTTGAACATTTGTGCATTCGGCCATGAAATGTTTTAATGTATCAGCGAGAATCTGAAGGATTTTATGGTTTGTTTTTGTTGGATTCTTAGCTTTTTTTTCGGTTACTTTGAGATAGGATTGAGCTTGAAAACGATCGTTTAGATAACTACGTTTGGTTAGAAAACGAAGTTGTTGCAATTTTCCATCGCGTTTCATTTGCTAAAGGCAAAGAATGAATTTGGAAAATCGATTGATCAAATGAAATCTTCAATTTTCGAACATTTTTCTCACGAAAATCTTCAAAAGTTAATAACATATCCAAATCACAATGAGATTTACCGAATGTATTTACAGACGAACCGAATGGAAGACAAACTGTATCAACAAAAATACTTCCAAATGATTCTAAGCAAAAGCAAACAAAAATCATTTGTAGAACTTAAATCAGCCGTTTTACCTTCGCAAAGTGAGGCAACAAAAAATCGAAGACGAATATCGAGTTCGGTTAATTTCGATTTCTGCCAAAAATATCTCATTTGATCACTATCGAACAACAATTCATTTTCCTGGTCAAATCAATTCTTCATTTGCAAACCTTACGTTACGAATGCCAATCAAAGCTTTATCAATGGTTGCATCATCGGGTTGTTGAACTTCACGACCAACAGGCAGATATTTCAATCGTGCTCCTAATTGCTGAGGCTATTCGCCAAAATAAACAATCGATTTTAGATTTGGTAGATTTTACTGCAAAATAAAGATTTCGCGATGAACAGGGCAAACGATTCTCATTGGTAAAATGACTTGTCACATTCAAAAGATTGTTTACACTTTGTTCTTTGGCAAATTCGATCAACGCACATTCCTGGAACAGAACAGATTCGAGATTGAACGAGAAAATCATCGAATGAACCTTTTTATTTGCGATATAAAGTGTCATGTTAGTGATTGCACCACTTCGTGAACATAATTTATACAATTCCGATTCACAATTATTTCGACCAAGCTAAAAAAAAAACAGATCAATCTGTTTTGTCTTTTATTTGGAACAGTAAAATCTACGTGAATGAGAACTGTTCGTCTTGCTTGTTCACGTCGAGAATCGATCATAGCGTCGAATGATTGAGTGGATGTATTAGTCTTTAATGACGGTGAAAATGGAGGTATCGGTGAACGGATTGATGATGAGCAACGTTGAATAACGCATGTTGAATGCCATGATTTGTTTAGAAAACGTCGTGTTAATAAACAATATCGATTGATTAGCACCATTGGAATGAGTTTTTACTAAAATACGTTTGTTTCAGTTTACTTTTCCGTCGATAGAAAATCATCGATCCTCTGAATGGTTGAAACTGTTTATCAATCCTTACCTTCGTTGATCTTTCCGATAGATGACACTGATAGAAAATTTAACAAAAAAAAGTAATTATTTAAAATTGATCGTGAAATTCTTTGGAAAAAAATCAAAGTTTATTTTTTTTTGTTGAAATCAAAAAATGTTCGATGAAAATAATCGACGTTTGTATGTGGATGTTGCTGAGTAATATTCATCGGAGTTACTAGTCTGATGGCATTGAACACCAATCCATGACGCGATTCTTTGTCTGATTTGAGATTTGAGAGTCAACTTGAACAGATTTTGTTTTGACAATGAAAAGCTTGGTGATTTCGACGCATGAACAGGAGAAATTAATTCAAGATGAAACTGAACGTCGACGAACACTTCGTCTTCTTCAAGTCAGTGGACAATCGAAATGATTTTTAAGACAAAAAAAGACGTTTCTTTTTTTTTTTTCTTTCAAGACGCGTCAAATCGAAAAGCAACGAGCTGCTCAACTTCGGCAGACAGTGGCTAATGAAAAGAAGAAACAAACTTATCTATTAATCAATCAACTTAAAGTTGGTTTTGTTCGTTTGTTTTTAAAAATATTCCAATGGTTTTTTTACGTTCGTAGGATGAATGGGTTCAAGAGAAGATGGATTTACATGAGAATCTTGAATATCAATTTCGTGAAAATCTCATGGAAATGGGCAAAGGTCATAAAGAAGCTGCCGAACAACCTGATTACGAAAATGAATGGTTGAAAAAAACAGTCGAAAATGATGCTCGAGCTGTCGAACGAGGTCAACAAGCAGTCGATAAATTACATCTCGATATGATGCAAAATGAAAATCAAAGAAATCTTCATATTCTTCATCGGTTCGTTTTCTTTGTCTTTCGTTTCAACGATTTGTTTCTTTTTTCGTTTACAGAAAAGCTGCACTCGAATTAGAAAAAGTTCGAGCACAACAGATCGCGAAATTGCCTTTACCTGAAGATCCTCTTCGTGACCTTCAAACAAAACCAAGTAAATGCAACTTTTATTTGTTCAACTTGACAAATCGTTCGTTTATTTTAGCAACGATCGTCACCGTTCATGATCCTTACAATTTCAGTACAACACGATATCATCTTGAAGAACGTTTAGTGACAAAAGAAGAAGACGAACAAGTGATTTCATTTTTTGAGGATTGGCAATCGAGTTGAATTTGTTTGTTTGAGGCCGATGCAGCACAAGACGCGATTGTTGAACAAGAACGAATCGATGCATTTGTTTCGGATAAACAACGATTATGGAATGAACAACAAGAGAAAGCTCGTGTTCGAGGAGATAATGCACTTAAACGTGAAGTTCTGGATAATGTACGTAGAAACTTTTTCTTTGTTCTGAATTTGAAATTGATTTTGTTTTAATCATAGGCTTATGGTAATGTTCTCGATGAATTAGGCAAATTAGAAAGACAAGATCGAGATCGTCGACAAAAGGAAATTCAGAATTTACCTGTGAGATTTCTTTTTTTTTTTTTGTTTGTTAAATAATTTTGTTCTGTGAAATTGTAGAAAAGTATTTTTATTCCTCCATGGCGTCGTGAAGAAGAACGAGAAGAAAAACAACGTCAAATGGAAACAGCATTTGAACAAGTTTATCAAGACAATCATCGAAAACGTTTGTTCAAAACAACAGAATTGATCGAACATAAATCGATTTTATTTTTCATTATTTTAGAACCAATTCCGATTGTTTTAATGAACGAAGATGAAAATCTCGAAGAAGATGCAGCAAGTGATCGAACACTGGTCGCAGAAAATATCGAAGACGAACAACCAGCCGTTGAATATCGTCTCGCTACTCAAACGCCAACAGTCAATCCAAATACAATTATCGAAGAACTTCCCGATGATGATGAAGCAACATTAGCTGATCCAACGATTATGACCTTACAAACGCCTTTACCCGAACAATCGACGATCAAACAAAAACAAAATATGCTCAAATTATTAGATAAAATCGAACGACAGAGAAAAGCAGCGCAAAACAGATCCGAACAACAAACAGCTGTGGTTACGCCGACAGTGAAAACACCGGCGAAACTTATTGTTAGTCCTGGATATGTTCAAAGTAGTACATCGCCTGATTCATCAGAACAATCGGATTCATCGGCGAATACAACAACTGCTGAAATTGAACAACGAAGAATTCAACTCGAGTTTGTTTATTCTTCTTCGGTTTTTTCTTTTTAATCGAATTTTTCTTTTCTAAAGATCTCGAAAACAAGTTCTCGAAGAACAAATTCGATTGTTATCTCAACGTGCTCAGTTTCCTCTTCAAAACTCCACGTGTCCAATGGGCTCATCATCCTCTGATCTTTCAATCGAAAGTCTATTGAAAAATCTTCGAACAACAAGTAATCCAGCGAGTATTCCCTCGACATCATCATCAATCTATGCAAACAAACAAAACGACGACGAGCACGAGCTATTTGCTCAAGCTGTCCAAGCGATTATCACGTCCGATGAATCACAATTGCAAACATCAACATCGTCGGCAGTTATGCTCATCGATGATCATGATAAAACCAATGAAACATCATCGGATGATTTCAATAAAAATAAAGTTTTGTTAGACAAATACGATGGACATTCGTCTGAAGATCGAGATCGATCACTCGAAGATCTTATTTCACGTCTTATTGCCAATCAACAGACGAATCAATGTAAATCAGAAATGATTACGACTGAAAATCAACAACATGATGGTTCATTGATCATTGATGATCTTGTTGACGATGTTCTATCGTCAATTTCATCGGTATCTCTTCATACAATTGACGATCAACGATCGGCATCACCTGAAATTGCACAACTGTTGTTATTGAATCGAAATATCGATCAGTCGAATGAGCAAAAGAATTTTCTAGAAGAAAAACGTTTAATCGAACAGGAATTGGAATTAATTCGACGAGAACGAGAGAATCTTCTTGAAGAACATGAAAAATATCGACAACAAATTACTCAACCATCGTTATCACTAATCCAACAACAACCACCGCCACCGCCTTCTCTTCTACGTGCGAAGATCAGTCATGTTGCTCCCAATGAAATACATGAATTGAGTACGATTCAAGAAGTTGATACACCTGCTAGTTCACGAAATACATCGTTATTTCATCATCGAAGTCCTCTGAAATCATCTTTGGATCTTCAACAATTGGAAAGAATTTCCTCAGCTGGTTCAGCATCTTCGACTTCATCGGGATCAGTTCAAAACGAGATTCTTTCCTCTCAACCTCCATTGATTATCAACCATCACCAACAACAACAACAGCAGCAGCAGCAGCAAGCGGTCACAAATGGAGGTTTAGAACGAGATGATTCAGGTATTTCGTTGATCGATGGTCCGAGATCATCGGCTACTTCTCGAACGACACTTGCTGGAGGTTGTGGCGGCGGTGGAGGTCGAAGTTCGAGCAGTGGAATTCAAAGTCTACTAACAAATCGACAACCACGTGTTCGAACAATTACAAATGAAACAACAACAACAAATACATCGATTTCAGCAATCAATTTACCTGTTGTTATAACAACTCCACGATCGAATACGGAATCCGATGATCAATCACTATCGAGTGTTTCGAGAAAATGGCGAGACATTCTCGCTAATGAATGTTTACCTCAATTACCACAACCATCATCGTTATTCAATCATTTGAATAATGATAATCAAATTCAATTAACTGATTCATTAGGTTTTGGTCCGACGATGATCGAAGATATTCTTCCATCGTCGACAACCAACAATCGAACTGATTCGATGACATATCCCAATCAAGAACAATATCTTCGTTCTCAATATGACAACGAACAATGTGATTTAATGTCATTGATTAAAGTTCACGAATATCTAACTAAACAACAACATCATCCATTAACAACAAATCCAACGCCAATCGTCGATCAATTAATGTCAACATCAACTCCACCAGCACATCATCAATCGTATTCAACTTTAACATCAGTTACCTATCGATCATCACTTGCTAAACAACCAATGGCAAGCACAGGTCCACCGATTTCTACTCCAAGTCATACCTCGTTTTCGTCAGCAGATATTCCAATCAATCATAATCAATCCGATGAACACGAACGACGAAATAGTATTGTTAGTGATATTCATCATTTAACACATTCGCCGAACACTTTCGAAACATCGATTACATCGAATTCATCTGCAAATTCGAACAAACATCGCGATACTCTCTCGTATCTTATCGAACAAAATCAACGTGCCATGCAAAGACTCATCGCAAATCCATTGAGCGAATCAACGACATTTTATTCGTCGACATCAATGCGTCAACCTGAATACGAAAGCGGAGCTTTAACAACAACAACAATTGTCACTGAACCCGTTCAGCATAAAACAACTCTAATCGAAACTGGTTCGTTGTCGACGATTGATTTTCCATCAGCTATTTTACATGCTGATGAACACGCAAAATTAGATACGAAAGTGATCGATAATGACGAACATGGCATTCTCGAAGAACCATCGTTAACTCTTCTATCGAATAGTTATCGTTCATTGACAACAACAGCAACAACAACAACCGGCCAAAATCCACCGACAATACTCGCTCTCATATCTTCGCAAAAACAACAAAAGAAAAAACAATGTTCATCGCCATTGTCAAACTATGACGATAAGACAAGTGCTTGTTCGACACCCTCGTTATCTCCAATTAAAAATGAAGGATCCACACCTGTTATTCGACGGCAGTTCAATTCGAATCATCTCTCGCCGGTAATTCGATCAACGAATTCATCATCCGTAGAGAATCTTTCGAGTAAACAAAAAAATCGTTCGAATGATAATACATCATTGATGTCTTTCGAACGACACGAATTAAGTGCAGGAAATGCAACTCTATCGACAACATCGAGTGAACAAAATGACAATCAATTACCAATACCTTCTCCTTCGACAACAAATAAAATTGATCCATCTTATTTTCCTTCAGTTAAAAGACCATCTTCCTCCTCCTCTTCCTCGTCCTCTTCTTCATCAATCAGCAGCAGTAGTAGTGAGAAAAATAACTTGGAAATTAATCACAATTTTCGAAGTGTCGAATTTTTTGTTGATGGAATGCAACAAGGTGAGAATTCTGCTCGTAAGTTAACAATTATTTAAACGTGTCATTCACAATTGAAATCTATTTTTCTCCATAGAATCTCTTCAAACAGCTTTTCAATCTCGTCGAGCTGATCTTATTGCGTCGAGTCAAAAACGAGTCGAAGAAATCAAATCGAAAGATTTTACTAAACTTGTTCCTTCGGTTCGACCAACGAAAATTTCTTCTCGTTTAAAAAGTTCTTCGACAGCAGCAGCAGCAGCATCAGCAAATCCAATCGAAATGATTGAAGTCGATTCCGATGAACGACAAAAACGTTCTCGAGAGTCAAAAGAACGTTCCAAACGTTTATATGATCAACTCGCTGAGGTTCAGCAAAAGAAAAAATTCAATGAAACAAAACAACAAGCACAAGCTTATCGCGCACGAATGAACGCATTCCAAACAACATTAAATAAAAAAAAGACAGGCCAGAAAAAACCACAGTGAATTGTCGGATACATATACATACAATTATTTATCTTTAGTCGTTTGTGTGTTTTCTTTTAATTAGAATTCTTTTTTTTTCTTACAAGGAAAGAAAAACGAGCTGTTCGTCTGCGTGTGTGATGATATGAGTTCGTAGATAGTTTTTGTGTGAATATTTGTCTCTCAACTTTACAAAATAAAAATGTCGATTATTGATAATGATAATGATTCGTATCCGTATGGTTGTTGGAAATCGGAAGTAATGGAATGTTTACTTGAGTATTAGTTTGGCTCGATTTTGTATTGAGTTTATTTTGACAATGTGTTTTCGTTGTTAACGTCGAATTTGGTGTCGATGAACCATTGGCTTTCGAAGGCACATTGAAACGTATTGTTTGAGTAGGTTTCATTCGGCAAAATAACATGGTGAATAGTTCATGTCGGCCATGTTTACCGCTCACAATTGAAACAAATACATTGAATGCGTAGTTAAACAATTCGAATGTTTTCAGTAAATGTGGAGCGAAATGTATGAGAAAACAATTCGGTGGTCGTTGTTGAAAATTCAAATAAAATTGAAGAAGATATCTGCAAAGAGATGTTTGAAGTCGAAAAGGAAAATTCATGAGAATGAATGAATCTACCTGGGTGAAATGGTTAATAAAAGAACGCATGACGAAAAGAATATCATCGGTGTTACTTGTCGATGATGACCATGACGGATTAATAAAGTTGACGAAGAATTCGATGATTGTCGTGCTGTTCGTCGTACACTGACAAAAAGTATGATATTAGCTGTTAAAAGTAAAACGAATGGAACGGCAACACGAAATATAACAGTTATCATCAAATAAATACGTTTTTGATCCGGTGATAACAATGAATTTTGTTTGATTATTGTCATATTTGATAGAGATGAATGTTCATAATAACAAACAATTGTATTACTAAATTCTCGATATGCTCTAAAAAAAAAGAAGAAGATAAGTTCTTCGATGACAAGGACATATTTTACGTTCTCATCATTCGAATCGAGTAAATAATCGATTCTCAAGAGTGCTTTTTCCTCTTCTTGTTAAGGTCTATTTTTAGCTAACTAAATAGCAAAGACACGTTAGACTGCTGCTCTCACCTTTTCACATAGAATCCTGGCTGTAAAAGTAATGAATTGGCGAGACAGGATGCAAGAACAACAAAGAATATGACAACTAATGCACGTTTTCCTCTTGTATCAGTAAGAGTCTGTAACGGTTTGTAAATAACTAAACATCGTTCGAGTGTTAACGAAACTGTTAACCAGGCACTAATCGAACTTGCAACAGATTCAACGAAGATCTGCGTTGGACATTCAAATGAACGAAAATGTAATTTTAAAATTTTAAAATCAAGTAAAAAGAAACCAAACCAAACGGTTAAACGAAGAAGATCAACAACTGCAATGGCAGAAAAATAATACGAATAAGCTGAACGACGGAAATTTCGCGATGTTGCAAAATAATAAAGTGCTATCGGATTAAACGTTATTCCAAATACAAACAACGCAATACCTGGAACTAAATGACCGTACAAATATACCGATCCAGTTAATGGAATACACCAATTCGGATGTTCGAACTTTGCAGGCATTGATAATGTTAAATTCGACATGAGTAATTCTTTTATTTTCTATTTGAAAGAAAGAAACGAGCCAAGAATAAGTCGATGAAAATCAAATATAAAAGATTTTGCTTGAATTTTCCTTTTTTATGTCTACTATTTCTTGTCTTTATTTGATTAATAAACATAGTTTCAGACATAATTATAACATTGAGAAATAGCAGAAACAAAGGTAGAAAAGAAAAAAAAGAAAGAAAGAGAAGCACACAATGCACGGCTAGCAGAGAAATATGCGTACGAATTATTCATAGCGCGTGACATTCAGTTTTTACCTCAATTAACAATTATTATGAGGGTTAATAGACAGTTTGACTAGATTTCTGTTTGTTTTTCTTCAATAAAAACGTTCAAAATTAAGAAAATATCGTTCTCTTAACTATTTAAATAAATAGAAATAATTAAATTATACTCGAAATAGTCATGTCGTCTTCTAGCATATTATTATAATAAATGGTGAAATGTCTTGAAGAAGAAAGAGATGAAAAGTCTTTCTTCTTCATTAAGCGTCTATTTAAATACGGAGAAGACAAAAAAAAGACAAACTCATTAAAAATGAATAGATTCAGGACGCTTTATTCTTGTAGAATTATTTCCTAGATTTCGTTTACATATTTGATCTTAACTCTTCACGGGCCGATGTTGCCAAAAGGCAACAATTTTACCGCAGGGGGAGACGTGATTTTTGAAAAATTGATCTCTATAACTAAGAAAAGACAATTTTATTTACTGAATAATTATTTTCAGACATTATCACTAGAGATACTTGAGTCATTGTCTGAAACAATGAATCAAGGAAATGATAAAAATTAAATGTTTTATGGGAATGGAATACGCTTCGCTTCTCTATGGTGTAAATTTAGGACAAAAGAGCGAGAGAGAGAGAGAAAAAAAAAGAAAAAAAAAAGTTTATTCTGACTCTTTTCTAACACAAAAAAGAAGGGCATCAGGCGAACTTTTCGCCATAAAGTAGGACATCCGATGAAGAACTATTTATATAATGATGTGAATGCTGTGAATAAAAGCGCAGAATGATACCTTGAGAAATCTCGTGTTAATCCTAATGATGAATGATTAGGACTTGTTTCCAAATAAATTGTCAACACGAGTGGAAGAGGAAAACAATAACTGCATTTTTAAATATCAATATTTTAAATTGAACGTTCTCTGTAAAACAAACGTGTTGATTTTTCTTTATCTAAAATCTATTTCATGGTTTATATTTGAATATGTAAACATTAGAAAATGACTTTGTCTATTTTTATCAAGAGGAAATATTAAAACCCTACCGGATTCTTGATTCTAATTTGGTTGTATGGCATGAGATCCAGGCAATTCCATTTACATTTTAATTGTATTTTCTTCATATAAAAAACATACAAAAATATTTACTTTCTAGTTCTGGTCTAATTCATTTTTCTCTCGGCTCCGTATTTTTCCAAGTATCTCATTAAGATTTTTAAAAAGAAACGTCAAAGACTCTCAGACATGTCTTTTATTTTTTTTTATATATGATTATTCACGGAAACAGAGGAAAACTGCGTCATGTTTTACTAATAAGATGCTCAAAAAACATAAGATTATTCACATTCATTCAGAAAAATAATCAAGTCGAAAAGAAAAACAAGGATTTTTTAAATGCCGAATCATTTTTTTTTTTCGTCAATTAACTATAGAAATGCTTCAATAGGCGCGTGCTAAGAAACTTTTTAGCATATATAGAATTTTTTAGTGAATGGCGAAATAGACAGCTATTCACGGGCACATTTTATTCTCTTTCTTTTTCATCGAATATTCGACATGGAAATTACTGCTCGAGATGTTGAACATGTGATCATACCGATAGCACATGAACATCTTATTATACTTCTACCAAATATTTTCATTGTAATTTTAACGTTTGTTTTAATTAGTTTTTATATTCGTCAAGGAATTGATATACAAAGAAATATCGATTCGACATCAGCTAGACTATCGAACTCGTCATTGACAAGCTCAAAATCGTTGAGTAGTTTCTTTTGAAAAAAAAACATAAAATTCGTATCCAAGAAAGAAAAAGACAATTTTCTCAGTTATTTTTTTGTAAATTTCGTAACGATAATGAATAAAAAAACCTATTCCGATGCAAAAGTCAATGGATATTATGTTGTAGGACAAAACAACTGTGAACTCGTCCGAAAACAATTAGATGAACTTGGATTGAGTCGATACGATCGGTTGCCAATCGGCGGCGTGAAATTCAATTGGATAACGCGTTTAACTGATATCAATTGGCAAACATTCGATTCAAATTTTCAAATAATTAATCATATTTACGACGAAAAACATTTGTCGAATAAAAGTTTATTATTAACGAATTTACGAACGCATGAAAATCAGCTGCAAACTTCATTGAAAACGTTTCTGCCTGAAACATATCTACTTGACAATCCAACGGATCGAATTCGTTTTAAGAAAGCTTTTCGAAAGGATTCATTGTGGATTTGTAAACCTGTTGGATTGTCTTGTGGACGGGAAATCTTTCTCTTTCGAACCGAAGACGAACTCGAACAGAATCTCAATGAATTTCATCGAAATCGTTATTCAACGATGTATTTCAATCGACTTGTTCAAAAATATACCGCAAATCCTTTGCTTATTCATCGACGTAAATTCGATATTCGAACGTATTTTTTATGTATTTGTGTTGCAAATGAAATTCTTTGTTTTGTTGCTCAAACCGGTTATCTTCGTTTGTCGATCTATGAATTTAATTTAAATGATAAGAATCGATTGATTCATTTGACGAATCAATCGGTTCAAATCAAAGATCAAGAATTTGCCTCGTGTCAGAATTCAACAGGAATGACAATGGAGGAGTTTAATGAGTATTTTAATCGATTCGTTCAGCCGAATATGACTGAAAATGTCGATAAAGATTGGGTTTTGAAACAATTACCCGTGTGAATTTGAAATCGATTGTTCGTTCGAAATCATCCTGTGATTTTCCTAGGAGAAATTAACGGAAATTCTTCGGCAAGTTGCTGATTCAATTCGAAATAAATTAGTTCGACGTGATGGATGTTTTGGTTTCTATGGTGTTGATATTTTAATCGATGAACAGCTCAATTGTTGGCTACTTGAAATTAACAGTGGTCCAACTTTGCATATGACCAACTCTGCGCTTGAAAAAGTTATTCCTCTTTGTCTTTATGAAGCTCTCAGTAATGATTTTTATAAAATTTTATCTTTTGACTCTTTGTTTTTTCGAAATTAGGTATTGTGATTGAATGTTTCAATAATTATCGTTCGTCGAATTCAATATTTCCTCTTCGTCAATCGGCGATTTTCAAATATATTCCCTCGTCAAATCTTCCTTTTCCTCGATCGATTATTTCGAATTCTTCGTTTCCAATGTTTTCATCTTTTAGTAATCAGCATCGAATTGATCTCACACCTGGAGCAGTCATTCGATCGCGTCGTACGTCTTCGAGAAAATCCTCTATTCAACCCTCAAGAACAACCAATCGAGAGAATCTTTCGAATCATCTTACTGAATTTATTCAATCAAATAAATAATTTCATTGAGCCCACTCGTAGCTGCGCAATAAAACACAGTCATTTCGAATTGCAAAACTAATTTGTTCTATTAATCGAGCATGACTTGTTTTCAATTAATTACAAGTGTGACTTTTTCTCGTAGAAAAAATATCTCGAAGTTATGACTGAAAACGAAAAACAACATGTTTTATAAATCCAGCAGTCGATCGTTTTATTTGTGTACATCAAAAGACAACACGTGAGAAAGGGGGAAATCACAATCACATTTCATTTTTCTCTCTTGTGCAATCAAGCAGAAAGAAATTTATTTACTATTCATTTTCTATTATCTGTATCTTGTCACAAAATTGTCATGTCGAAAGTCGTCTTCTCTTACATATTCAAAACGAATTTAGCCGTTTTTCGTACGGCGATTATCGACGATAATACCGATAAAATCTGTCGTTTATTAGATATTGAACGTGAACTGTTAACAACATCGATTGATAACGATGGAAATACGGCTCTTATCTTAGCTATTCATCGTGGATCGCCATTAACTGTGCGTATGTTACTTGAACAAGGTGCACAACCTGATCAACCGAATTCATTTACTCAACAAACACCACTTGGTGTCATAGCAGCGAAAGCTTACGAAGATTTTCAATCGCATAAAGCTCAACGAACATTAGAAAAAGCGAAGATTCTATTAGAATACGGTGCCTATGTTGACAAACCATCGGTACGAGTTTATCAAGATGAAATTCAACGAGAATATACAGCCAAAGAAACCCCATTGATGATCGCTTGTAGAAAAGGTAATCTACCTTTAGTTAAATTATTCATCGAGAAAAACGCAAATGTTAATTATATCGAAAGACATTCACAAATTCGACCGTATGTTTTCGTTCTCAAAAAAAGCTTTCGCACAAAAAACGCTTTACTTTTAGGATTCATTTCACAGTAAACAATGGCGATGAAGCCATGTTCGATGCTCTTGTCAATGCTGGCGCTTTATGTTCGTCGATATTGACAAGTGGAGAGAATAATTTACTTCATTGGTTTTGTTATAAAGCCGAAAACGATGAACATATTAGTTTATTAATTAAAATTCTCGATCAAGGCTGTTCGATCGATGCACAAAATTGGATTCAACGAACGCCGTTGATGCTCGCAGCGAGATTAGACATGACTGAAACCTGTCGAGTTCTTTTGAAAAACAAAGCGTCGATCGATTTGAAAGATGTACATGGCAATCAAGCGGCGGATTTTTCGACATTGGGAAGCGAATGTTCGAAATTATTGTTCGGATTTGTCAAAGAAAATCTCGTGGCTACGAATAGTGAATCAAATGAAAAACCTGTTTGGAGAAAACGAATCAATTCACAGAAGAAACAGCATGTCGAACAACAACAACAACAAGATACTGAAGAGAATAGAGAACAAACACAAGTGAGATCATCGATTGTAGTTACGGATCTGCCGCCAGCTCCGAGACGAGACAGTGGACAAACAGACATGAAATCCAATCGACAACGTGCTCGAGATGCCAGTCAAAAATTACTTCAGAAAATCAAGAAATCACGATCGCAATCGTTCGAGCGACGAAATGTTTATGCTTCCTAATTCGCTCTTTTTGAAAATAAATTAGTTGACAAATCTGTTCTATGTTTTATTTGTTTGTTTAAACCTAAAACGGTCTTTTCCAATAGTCTTTCATCGCATCATCGTCGGTGATTTTGCTTCGAACTTCGTCTAATTCATCGACTTTATATCTCGTGTATTTGCCACGTAAATGTTCAGGTAATTTCTTTCTTCCTGGACACGACATTTGTCCGTAAACTAAACACATACAATAATGTGCGCAATCTTTGCCGAAATTAGCCGGATTTTCTAATCGTGCTGTTAGTTCCGAGTCGATACGTTGTTGTAGATCACTTTTACCCATAACACGTCGAATCGAATCGTGAATTTCATTCGATGTCTTCTTATAACAATCCATATGAACAATTTCATAATCATTATCTGTTGTTGTTGTTGTTGTTGTTGGTTCATTTTCAGCTGATAAACGAGATAAATAAAATGAAACAAATGGCGTTGGTGTTGTGTTCTTGAATTGAACACATTGAACTTGAGGATTCTTATATTGAATTTGAGCTAAATGCCAAAATATGAAACGACGTAAACCATCGGACTCGGGTTTATCAAGAGTGTAATTCATGGTAAAAACTTTTACTATTGGACGGAACATGATTTTACCGGACTCGAGATAAGTCAGTGTGTTACGCCATGGGGCAGCACCCCGCATAAACATTGGAGCTGGCATCTATAAATGAAGACAATTTCAGACTTTAGACATATTATTCAAATCGATTCGTTTTATTGTTTATTTGTTCTAAAGTATTTGTATCTTCTATCGTAGTTTTTTTTTTGTTGTTATTTGAACATACACACTGAATAGACAAAAGGAAAATTACATGTCAAAAGAGAAAATATGGGTGACAATTGCAGTTTTATCACATACAAGACAATGTTTAAAATAAAATTGAAAATAAATAAATGGGATATGGAATGACAATGAATGAATGAATAGATAAATAGAATTAAAAGAGAACGTCTTCATCTCGATCTTCTTCTAAAAGATTGGGAGCGTCTTCTTCTTTGCCGGTTAAAGCACCGCTTTCGATTAGCTCTTTGCGTTTCTTTTCTTGGAGTGCACGAGCTTGTTTCTTCTTTTCTTGAACTTTTTTCAAACTAAAATCAACCGAGAACAAAGAAAAAAACTGAGAAATTTTCGAATCATCGGTGTTGGTTTTTTTACCGATAAAATTCTTCTCGTTCCATTTCATCGAGTTCTGATGTTATGTAAGTTATCGTTCGACTTATTTTCGGAATAATAACTAAAAAATCAATCAAAAAACAAATGTCATTCGAAAGACAATTTCAAAGATCGAACCGTGTTCAATGGCATTGACACGTCGATTGGTAATTTTAATAACATCATCAAGAATAACGAATGATGTTTGAAGTGTAGCTAATTCAATTAGAGTTTTTATTGCTTCACTATAGTTTCGTTTAAGTTTCTGTAATTGTGTTCCACCACGACCCAAACCAGTCAATTCGAAGACTGAAGAGAAAAGACAAAAAAAGGCAATGAGTTGAACTAAAACAATTGAAATTTACCGTCTCCTCCATCGTTAAACGATTCAAATGACGGTAAAATGACACCTAAAGACAAACAGAGTTGATATCTCTTTGCTTTGCTTTGCACTAACCGGCAACGTTATCTCGTTTTGTACGAATTTTGATCTGTGCTTTACTAACACTTTGAATAACGACTTGTGTGAAATCGCCTGTCATTGCAAATTTCGCCTCAGCTAATGAAAATGACGCCGTTTTCATGACATCGCCCATTAACATTTTCGTCTAAAATTCTCGGAATTGAGAAAAAAACAAAACTTTGATCATTTTTTCGTTTGAATTACGTCAATGATTTTCTTGAGAATCGATCGAAAACGAATGGATAGAGCGTCTGCTTTTTTCTTCAATAGATTGTGACCTGTTTGAGCACCTTTCAGACGAGCTTTCATCAACGTTTGAGCCCTAAAATTCACTCGTTTCAATTCGAATTTCAACCAAAAAGAAAAGCAAATGCCTACATTCGAGATGGAAATATATTGTATCGATCTTTGCCAGACATTGTTCAAAAGCTTTTTATACGAAGTTAAATATCTACAAACGAAACAGAAATTCTTTGGGTTTTTGTTCGAAGAAAACGAGTACGAATGATCAATCTAAATACGTCGAAAGGTTATTTGATAATAAATGCAACGAATTTTAATCCGTTGATTTGATTATCGTTTGAAACCGAGGCTCGGTTCTTCTTCTCTCAGTCTCTATTTGCATTGATTATTTTTTTCTGTATGCATCTATTTATTTATTATCTATCTGCACTGCGCTTCTGTTTGATAAACTAAAACTAAACCAATGAAATTTCGCTCGAGAAAAATATATATTCGAAGGAAAGTGTGCTCTCGACCGGGAGGATTGAGAATAGTTCGATGGAGATTTCCGACCAATCAAAATCGATCTACTCGATTGTGTCAATACACATGCGGATTATTTTCCTTTGATCTAATAAATTCTTAGCTAATCAATCGAATGTCAATAAAAAAATTCGACGATAAAGATCTATTCGAAAATGTCGTTGATATTGTCGTTCGAATGTATGGCAATGGTCATCCATATGAGAGAGAAACTATTCGAGATTTGTGTGAAATTTGTCGAAATGAATTACGTCGATATTTTCTCGAACATAATCGATTCGCATTGGCAAGCAAAGCCAAACGATTATCATTTATCGACACACTTGTCTATAGAAATCGACATCGAAAAGCTTGTTTAAAACGGCTTAAACAATTTCTTCAAGCCAAAGAACGTCCCTCGCCACAACAAGATGAATTAATCGATAAAATCGTCAAAGACAAGAAACTAACTCTCGACGAACGATTCAATCGGATTTGTACTCGATTAAATATTCAATTCGACAAGAAAATCGACACGTATCGATACGATAAACAACGTTTTCGGCAATATTCTCGTCTTGATCAATATTATAAAAGTGATGAATTAACATCGACTGAATACATTTCGTTTGTCGAACGACAGCAAACGAGTTTCAATCAAATACGTTCATTGTCGTCGATCGATGTTCTTCAATGGTTAAATTTAAATCAATTGAATTTAGTTAACCAAGAAATTCGCCTCGCAGAGATTTGTTTATTTGTAATAAAAGAAATTCTTTTGAATTTAATGGATCAAGTTTATTTATCATCGAAATCTTGTCAAATTTCGGATGTTTTCCGACGAAAACACGTTCTCAAACATCGTCGTTTGCCTTATTCAGGACGAAGACAAACCATGTTGAATTAAAATTCATTCAATTTTCTTTTCAGATAAAAATGCCCAAAGCAACAGTGCTGATTCAAGGTGCATCGAGCGGCGTTGGCTTAGAATTTGTTCGTCAATTATTAAAACGACAAAGTCCAACACACGTCATCGCCACTTGTCAGAAAATGGCCGACGATCGTCTTGCAACTCTGCAGAAAGAATATTCAAAACATTCAGTTCATCGGTTGGACGTTCTGGAATTAGATGTCAGATATCAAGATCAATTCGATACATTCGGAGAACAAGTTGATCAATGTTTAAACGATTTAAAACGTGAACGAGGCCTCGATATGCTTGTCAATTGTGCACATATATGTAAACTTGAAAGTTCGACAAGGAAAAAACGTCTTTCGGTTTTGTTGTTTTCCAGGGCATCCATCGAATCGTGTTGAAACATCGTTGAGCGATGTGTTGAGCATTGATTTAAATGATGTTTATCAAGTGAACGTCGTCGGTCCGATTTTAGTGACAAAAATCTTGTTAAATGCGTTAAAACGCGGCCGTTCGTCGTTCGGTCGACCATCGGAAAGTGGCCCTTATTCATCGTTAATCGTCAATGTTTCAGCTGAATTAGCGTCGATTAATAATAATAATGTTGGCGGTTGGTATGCGTATCGTCTTTCGAAATGTGCGCTGAATATGGCGACGAAGAATTTGGCATTGGAATTCGGTCGACAGCCGACCGATGCCAATTCGATTTGCGGTTTGAAAAAAGGCGAAAATCCGCTGTTATTCGTTGCGATGTCACCTGGCATTGTTAATACGCAGATGATGCACGAATATAAGAAACTGTTTCCGAAAGATGCTCATTTTCTGACTAAAGCTGAGTCAGTTCGACGAATGTTGAATACAATTGACAAATTATCTTTGGAAGACAATGGCAAATTCTTGGATTTTCATGGAAATCCAATTCCTTATTAATCAACATTCCGAGAGATCTGTTTTTTTTTAAATATAATAATCATTTTATAAATCTATTCCAGCAATAGTGTGATAGTAATAGAATTTTCTTCTGAAATTCAACAATTTTAGATATTCTCTCAGTTGAAATGTCTCCGTATATTTCGAAGTTGGAGTATCTGCCCGATGAAATTCTGTTAGAAGTCTGTCGATATCTTCATAGTGGTGATGTTCTCTATTCGTTTTTTGGTTTAAATACTCGTCTAAATCGAATGATTACATTCTATCGTCAACATATCTCACTTCATCGAACGTATTATTTGCAATTTGTCGATATTTTCCAACGAATTCTACCTCAAATCGAACATTCAATTGAATCTTTAGTCATTTTCGAACTAGAATCTCCGTTATTTTTCAATTTATTTTCACAAAATTGTCAATATAAATTCTTGAGAAAACTAACTTTAGTTAATTGGACCGATGAGAAATTGATTTCATTCATTTCGCAGTTACACGGCATGGAATTGTTCGAAAAATTAGTTCTTCAAGCTTTGGATCTAACGGATTTAGTCGATCATCGAGTTGTTTTTCAAACGCTTCTACAAACCAATGACAATCGATTAAAAGAATTAATCTTCGATCATGAATGCGATTCTTTACAATTAACCGATGAAAAACATTTTCAATTTCTTCATTTCGATCATTTAATTCATTTAAATATCGAATTACGAACAACGAGTGATCTCGTTCAGCTAATCAGCATTGTTCCCAATCTCGAACAATTAAACGTCACATTCAAACACTCGTGGACGAAGATTTCATTTGAAAATCAAGTTTTTCTCCATTTAAAAAAGTTCAGTGTCTACGCAATGAGTTGGTTTTCAACTTACGATGATCTGCAGAGTCTAGTTCAACTTTCGAAGTCACTCGAATATTTATCATTAGTTTTAGTTACACACGATCGTTTATTAATCGATAAACAATCGATCTATTCGATTCTACCGAGAGATTTACAAGAATTTCACTACAGTGTTTGTTATCAACCGACGGATACAGATGAAGAATTTTCTGCCAATGATATTCTCGAACAGTGGAAAACGATTCCAATTGAATATTCGATTTCGTTGAATGATCGTCGAATATTTTTACATACGAAATTTTACGAATCAGCTCGTTTATCTTTGCGTTCGTTGTTTAGTCAACAAATGTCGACAATTTATCCGAGTGAAATCTATAAAAATGTTCGACATTTACATGTTTATGACACAATGCATTTAATTGAAACATTCGGAATTCTTCAACATTGTAGAAAAATTCTCGATTTCATCGTTTCAATTCGAACATTGCCCGTCAATAGGAAAACATCGACTTCACAGCCGATTTCTCATCTACCTCGATTAAATTCACTGGACTTTCTTTCTATTCAAGGTTCATTGCCTGATTTGAATCTCATCGATCGAATTCTGTCCTCAGCACCGAATCTATCGGCAATGTCAATCGATTTCGATTGTTTGCACAAATTGCTAATCGATGATGAACAAACACTTCTCATCTACAAACTTCTTTCCCAACGAATTATCATTTTATGCATTCGATTCGAAGGAACAATTCAAAAACAATTCACCGACGAACATTTACATTCGATAGCGAGAGTTTTCCATCGAATTCATCACATGTGTATTGACTTTCGGAATTCGACACTTGTCATTGAATCTCAGTTGATTTCGTTGATTTTAAATTATTTTACTCGATTGATGGTGTTGAGTATCTACGGCAAACTATCGGATCAAGATGAGTCTCTTAAAAATGAACAGTTGCCAGAGTATTTAGTAAAGCATTCGAGTGGCAGACTGAAATCTATCGAACATTTTCGTATCGATTACGGAAACGAACGAGTCAAAGTTTGGATGTAAATTTTTGAAAGAGAAATTCTACTTTTTTTAGTTTTATTGTTGACAAAATAAAAATAAAAATTCAATATTTATTCGATGATTTTTTCAGATTCGAATAAATAAACAGTTGAAATTATGTCAGATTCGACGAAACCAATTACGAAAATAAAAGATATTTCATTGATGAAAGCATGGAAAGACTCGAAAGTAATTGATTTTCTTCGTGAAATAAATCTTTGCAATCGATCCGATTGATTAGGCCTATCGTGATTTTACATTGTTTGTTCAGTCACTTAATCGAACAGTTCACGGTGCGAAGAATACCGATGATGTGCCGATTTCACCAGTAAGATTTCGAAGGCATCATCATCTTTCAGAAAGATTTTTTCTGCTGAATAGATTTTGCAAAATTTGATTAATCTATTGAATCAACTCGATTCGTTTATTGATCAATGTCCGCCAAAAGGTCGATCACGATTCGGTGATGCTGGATACAGAGATTGGCATACCAAACTCGAAGAAGTTCGTTGATTTATTCGAAGAATTTGTTTTTCTTTTCTCTACAGATTTAAGTTCGTTGTAGGAAAGCGAAAAATTATTAAAAGAAGCTTTACCTGAACAATTTCACAAGCATATCGAAGAACTCAATGCTTATCTATGCGATTCATTTGGAAATAAGACTCGACTCGACTATGGAACAGGTTCGATTTATTGTTTCTTTTTTGCCGTTTTAAGTTCTCTTCTGTTTTCGTTCAAGGACACGAATTAGCTTTTGGTTTTCTTCTCTTATGTTTGTGTAAAATCGAAGCTCTAACTGAACAAGATAGTAAAGCCATCGTGTTGAAACTCTTTGCACGGTAAATTTAAAGGAAAACAAACGTTCAATTGCATTGTTTCGTAATTCGATAGTTATCTCGATTTGTGTCGAAAATTACAAAGAACATATTATCTTGAACCAGCTGGTTCGAAAGGTCAATGGTGTTTAGATGATTATCAATTCTTGCCGTTTCTTTGGGGTTCATCGCAATTAACAGATGATGGACCCATCGAACCAAAACAAGCGATTGACGAACGATTCTATCGAGATCTAGCCAAAGATTATTTATATTTGGGCGCTATTAAATATATAAATGAAGTTAAAACAGGTCCATTTTTCGAACATTCAAGTACACTTTACGATATTTCGAATGTTGCACATTGGTCGAAAGTTAATCAAGGAATGGTTAAAATGTATCATGGAGAGGTCAGTCTCTTAGTATTCGAATTTGATGCCTATTTGAGATCTTTATTATTTAGGTTTTGGATAAATTTCCAATTGCTCAACATATTCTCTTCGGAAATCTGATTTCCTTCGAACCGGTTGCTAGAACACCTGGAGAAAATCTTTTTAAAAAACCAGTAGTTCCTCCTACTCAATAAAGTCTCTCTTTTTTTTTAAATAATAAAACACACATTGCTAAGCAATTCTAATCTGGCCAAACCAAGAAAGAATCCTTTATTAAATGTTATCGTTATCTTATCGTTTTATTAAAGTCGACCGAGGTTATTTTATAATTTCTTTGCTAGAACACATTATACAAGTTAAACTGTTTGAAACTCAGCTGATCTGATACGAAAAATGATTACGAAACGCTGTACGATTTTGACATTTTGTTTTGATTGAAAGCATGACGTAGACGCTTCTATGCTTCGATTGACTTGAAATCATATTTTTATTTTTGCTCTCTTATCAAATATGCGTGACAATAACTAAACTAAAATTGCATAGAAAATTAGTAACCATTTACTGTTGTATAAAAGACATGTTGACTTATGAAGGCTATGTTTAGTCGTTGGGTTTGCCCGGTCGATATACATATCGACACGATTCATGGTTAATAATCGAATAAAAATAGCAATCGCTGTTACTATTGGGTAAATTCAACAATATGTTGAATAAAATCTTCGCTGAATTCTCGTCTTCTCTTAGCATTCTAATAGTAGCAATTGTAACGATATTACCAATTGTTCTAACTACTCGTCATGCAAAATCAAATTCATTTCAATTAAAACCATCATTATCGGCATCATTTTATATTATTCCACTTGGTACAAGTGGTGGTTTAGAGGAAAACAATCTTTCATCATATATCGTTACATCAGTCAATGATGATCAAACACCGAATTCTACTTATGTTGCATTAGATGGTGGAACTATTCATTATGGAGTTAGGTAAATAATAGATCAAATTCGATGAGAAGCAGAGATTTATTTTGAATCTTTTTAAAAATAGAAAAGCTATTGAACAAGGTGCACTGCCATCGAATACTGATAGTGAAACATTTATTCAAGAGCAAATAAAAGCTTATTTGATTTCTCATGGTCATCTTGATCATAATAGTGGATTTCTTCTCTATACACCCAATGATAAAGCCGTTAAATATCTATTTGGACTTAATGAAACAATAAATATCATTCAACAGAGTTATTTTAATGGTCAAGCCTGGATCGATTTTGGTCCAAAAGGTTTCAAAGTAATTCATTAAAAGAAAACACGAAAAAAACCGAAGAACTTGTCCTGTAAATCATTCATTTATTTAGAAATATGTCTTTGAAATTTTAAATCCATTAGTAACCGAATCAATTCCCATTCCAAATACGAATTTCAATGTTCGAATCTTTCGTTTATGTCACATATGTCCTTTTCTAAGTTCAGCATTTCTTCTAACTCGTAACGATGCATCATCACAAGCATCGATTCTCTATTTGGGTGACACAGGTCCCGATGATGTTGAACAAATCATTCAATCAAATAATCGAACTTATTTTCCTCGATATCTTGATCAAATGTGGCAATCGATTTCGCCATTGATTGCAAATAATCGATTAAAAGCTATTTTCATTGAAGTTTCCTTTGCCAACGATCGGCCAGATAATATGTTATTTGGACATTTAACACCGAATTGGCTTTTTAAAGAATTAAATCAACTAAATCAATATCAGTCAATTGAACAAGTCAAAATTATTATAACGCATATTAAACCAGAACGAGGAGCAAAACAGAAAATTATTCGAGAACTTCGAAATGGAAATCGTTTCAATTTTGATCTTGTTTTTCCTGAACAGGGACAATCTTTTTGGGTTTGAGTGATCGATGTATCTTTTGTTTTCTTTTCTGCAATTAAATAAACAACAAACGTTTTTAAATGAATTTTAAGACAAATATAAAAACGAGACGAATATAAAGCATGCACTTTTTCAGTAGACAACTTTTCATTATTTAACAATCATGACTGGCAGCAAAAAATCATTGTTTATTTACGTAATTTTTGGGTATTTTATTAGTTTGTATTCAACACAGCAAAATCTACGAAATATTGACGAATGTACGCAATGGAATGTTTCGGAAAAGAAGATTCTCTTTGATGATTTGAATCCAAATAATACGCAAAATGACTATTCATTGGATTTATTCAATAGCAGTCTGGATATTAATCGAGAAACGGGTGAAATCGCAATTTTAGACGATAGAAATCATCGTGTTTTCATTTTTAATCCATCAAATACATCCGTTTTATTCGCAATACTCTCGAATTCAAGTAATTCATCAAATAAATCAGCAATTTCTAATTCACCTTCGGCAATTACCTTTGGTCGAAACAATTCATTTTATATCTTAGATCACAATGGAACAGAAAAACAATTGATTAAAATCAATATGACACTACGATATGGTGAAAAAGCTACAGCAATTGACAAAGCGGGAATTGATGGAACTCTCACAGGATTGTCTACAGGTCAAAATGACGAAACGTATACGTCTTGTACAAACTGTAATCACGTACTTTTTTGGGAATCAATGTCTACACCTGATGAATATGTTGGCAACAAAACAGCAGGTAATAGCAGTTCTCAACTAAATAATCCTCAATCAGTTGTCATGGACGTTAATCAAACATTGTAAATGACATTTATTTATTCAAACAAAATCGAGATTGTTTGCTTTTCTAGATATGTTAACGATTTTGGTAACAATCGAATACAAATGTTTAAAAACGGTTCGAAAATTGGTATAACATTACCAATAAATATCTCCGGTTGTCGAGGTCTTAGTTTGTATAACTCGAATGTACTTCTATTAAACACAAATCAGCATGTATATTTATTTAATTTAACAAATAATTCTACACGATGTATACTCGGCTGTTCTTCGGCTAAACAATTTGAAAATATTTTCAATGCAATTCTTGATAATAACGGAAATTTAGTTATAACAGATTTCAATCAAATTCTTTCCTTTCCGCCGTATGAATTATGTTTACAAACAAGCAACACAACTACTCGATCAACTTCATCAGGAGTATTTGTACCGAATCAAAATTGTTCAACAGGAAAATACGGAGTAAACTGTTCGTTTGACGATGATGTTTGTAATCTCAATCAGCCGTGTTTAAATTCTGGAAATTGTATTTTAAATCAAACAAATGATCGTGGATATACTTGTGAATGTCCGTGGGGTTTCAATGGAATTCGATGTGAAAATGATAATCGTCCGTGTCAATTGTTCACATGTTTTCTACGAGGTACGAAAAAAAACAAAACTAATTTCGACAGCAAATACACAACCGAATATTTTCTTTGATTATTTTAAATAGGTGATTGTATAAATACGTCGATGACAGAATATAATTGTAATTGTCTTCCTGGTTACGAAGGCAAACAATGTGAAATAACGATAAATTATTGTACTAATGTGACATGTGAAAATCGTGCAATTTGCACTCAACAATATCTCAATTATACTTGCAATTGTCTCGCAGGTTTCAGCGGACGTCACTGTGAAATAACCGAAACAAGTGCCGTTATTCGTGGTTATGTTGTCAAAAGTATTGGGCTTTTTTTTTAAAATACTTTCATTTGGTTTTCTTTTTCATTGTTTTTGTTTTGAAAAGGCTTTGGTTATATTGCAATCATCATGATATCGACTATTATTGGCTTTTTTATTTTTATGGATGTTTTAAAATATGTTTTTGGTATTGATCCAGTTGAAGCTGATAGAAAGGCTGTAAGAGCACAGAAATACAAAGATCAACTGAAGAAAAAGAAATTACAAAAGAAACAGAATCAACAACAGCCGAGAGTGGCCTATCGATTTCAATATGTTAACTAATATTTTCAAAGGAATTTTTCGTTGTCTTGTTTATTTTTATTTAAACATTTGAAAATAAAACATTTATCGCGGGTTTAATGATCAATCAAAAGGGAAAAAAAAATATATTGAATCGCTATTTGCATTTATTTGGAATTGGTTTTCTATGAAATAAAAACATAGAGAATAAAACTAATTGAATTGACATACTCATTAGTCTCGAGATTTTTATTAATCTGTTCAGTTGGTATTGTATGTACAGAAAGAGTTCCTAAAAAAGATGTAATAATTATTAGAAATCGAAGAAAAACCTCAAGTCGAACTCTGTTGATTCTCCACTGGACCACCATAACTCGGAATCGTATCAACGTCACTATCAGGATTGATTTGAGTAGACTGTTCGGGTGGAACTTGAGAAAAAAAATTGATCTACTTATAACAACTCTATTTCAACTTACTAACAGACATAGTTTATATACTTATATTTTTACTGTTTTGATTCGATTTAGTATTTATATGGCATCAAAGGATTACTATTAGATCGATAAGTTCTTCCAATATTCTATTCGTTGATACACTTGTAAATGGTATTAGCAACAGCAGATGTTCTTATATTGTGTCGTCGCTAATAGTTCAATATAGGAATCAAAATTGATAATATTATTCATGCAAATATGTTCTTTGTGGCAAAAGAACATCGTAAAACGTATGAATAATCATAGTTGTTGTTATTGCACAACTCAAAAGAAACTTGTCGAGTATAAATAGAGAACAACAATTCTTCGTTCGAATATTTATCAGTTTTATTTTGCAAGTCAAATGTCGTCAACAACAAGTTGTAAAACGTCCGGTCGTGCAAGCAATGTGTATTTATTTAAAAATGGTTATGGAGTGATTGTTAAAACATTTGAATTTCCTCCAAACAAAGATGGTCAAGATCAATGTCTCGAATTATTCGATCCGCCATCGAATCCTATTCACGGAACGTTTTGGATTCAACCTGTTTCGAATAAAAGTATCGTTGTTTTGTTTTTTGATTCATTCAGAATCTTAAAAAAATTGTTTCTTTAGTCTCGATCAGTTCAATTCGAACAAAAAAAACCTCGACATTTGTTGACAAAGATTGTTTAACTGTCGAAGATTTACTTCAAGGAAATGTGGGCAAAAATGTCGATTTACTCGTTGCTGACACTGCAACACGAACGAAAGAATGGATTTCCGGAACAATTAAATCGATTAAACGAAATCATAATGAAATATCCGATGATGATACTGACGAAACAAAAGATTCAACTGCAAGTTCTGCATTTGTAACTGATATATATGGACAACCTCGTTGTATATCATCGAGTGCTCTTCGTTCATCACCATCTCAATCAGGAAATCTTCTTTTATTGACAACAGCTGATGACGATCTATTAGCTTTGCCGTTGTCTGATGTAAAATCAATACGATCGAAAAAAGATTCGCCATTGAATACGAATTATTCACGTAAAGTTAAAAAAAATTGCCTATTAATTAATTATAAAAATCAATCTGGAACAAACGAGCCAGGTCTAATGAAATATCTAACATCTGGTTTAACATGGGCACCGTCTTACGAGTTAGTTCATTGATTTTTATCATTTAAAATAGAAGTCAGTTGTTGTTCTTTTTTTTTAAGCTTAGTTTTACTAAAATCCAATGATCCTTCGGTTAAAAAACTTCATTTCTCATCAAAAGCCGTTATTCTAAACGATAGTGAAACTCTCGACGTAGAAAATCTCTATTGTATCGTCGGTTTTCCAAATGTATCAAAATTTGCTTCGGTAATCGATCCAATGATCAGTGGAACTACAGTTCAAGAATTTCTCAATCAATTAAATACTTCTGAAAGTGCACAAACCCATGCTGTCGGTCGTGGAAATCGAAGTGTTCTATCGAATTCTATTATGACACAGCAAATGTTGCCAAGTGCTGCATACAATCCAACGAATGTTGTGCCAACAAATGAAAATCAACAAGATGCGAATGTTGACGATCTTCATGTTTACGAATTTCGAAATATTTCTTTGGAGAAAAAGGGTCGTTTAATGTTGCCAATTTTCGATATCGAATTAGATTACAAAGATGTTTATCATTGTAAAATCAACAATCAATCGGCGCATAACTATTACGCATATCAACAAGTTCAAGACACGGATACTCAACAAGAAGTTTGGCATAGTATCGAATTTGATAATCTTTCGAATTTTGTTTGGACAACTGCACCTGCTGTTGTAGCCAAAGGCAAAGATGAACAACAATTTCTCGCTCAAGATACTTTAACATATACGTCCAAAGGATCGACAACATTCGTTAAACTAACGAAAGCTCTTGAAATTCGGGTCGCACATACCGAAAAAGTGACGAGTACAGATTCGAGACGATTGACTTTCTTCCAACTACATTATCAAACCGATCATATCGAAGGACGAATTAATATCGTTAATTTAAAATCGGAAAAGATTATCTTAGTTCTGAGTTTATCAACTGAAGGTAAACTAAGTAATTATTCGATTCAACCGAAAAAAGATATTATTAAATCGGATAATAATGTTGTCAATCAACATCATGAAATTCAATGGGAAATCAATGTTCAACCGAAAACAGTACTGGAATTAGTTTATACGAGAGCATTTAATAAAAGAGTTTGATGTGAATAAACAAATCCGTTTGATTATTAAAATTTTTGTTTGTCACTATTTTCGAACGACTTCAGTTAATTCATTGGATTCGATTTCATCCGGATTAAGAAGAATATCTTCGAACGGTTTTGCATGTAATCTATCATTCTAAAGAATAAATTGATATACTCTTCAATTAATTTCTCCTCTCAACGAACTTTCTTTTGTTTTTGTTGATTTCGACCGATGATAATTAAAATACAACATATAACAGCGAAAAGTACAAGTAAAGAACAAACAATTCCTAATAAATGATCACTCGATTGATCACAATTCGGAAAACATGATGTGTTTAAGATTATTGATAATTCGTTTGACTGATTGGTTTCTGTTCGATTCGAATCGACAGTTGTTAACTAAAATTTTCTCAGAGAATTCACGTGCTTTTTTTTGTTCGACTCAAAAGAAAGACAAACTTCAACGAACGACGTTGTTATCTGATCCATATTTCGACAACTATACAAATGTTTACTCTTTTCATTTTGTTTTATCTCATATCGATTTCAAATCATCGATTTTTTTTGTTTCTTTCGTTCTTGGGTCTGAATCATTGTGAAAACTCGCGCTCGACAATTGTCAAGCTAGGCGCCAGACTTTTGATTTGATTCGATTTGAGAAAAGAAAAAAATGACAACAGCGATTTGTTCATATGAAAACATTCGACAAATAACATCGTGTTCGATCTGTAATCGAACATTTAAAGATCCACGAATCTTACCATGTGGACACACATTTTGTATCGATTGTATTCGAAATATCATGCTCGATACAAACATCATCACATGTCCGAATTGTTCGTTAATTCCAAAGTCAAAGAATTTCTCCTATTGTTTGTTCGTTTATTCAGGTTTAACTAAACATTCGATAGCAAATGTCGATTCATTATTACAGAACGTAGCTTTACTTCAATTGTTACACATTCGAAAGATTGATATTGTTCAAAATAAACAATGTGCAATATGTAATGTTCAACCATCGATCACATCTTGTGCGCATTGTTCGCGACAATCGTGTGTTTCATGTTTGGAAATTCATCGACAGGAAGTTATTGCCGAGATTAGCAAGGAAACGATTGAGATCGAACGAATAAGCGAAGAATTGAAAGTGGCTTTGAATCAATCGGCGAACGATTTTCGAGATCAATCGGATGAAACATTTCAACAAGTGAATAAACGGTAGAGAAACAGTCTCGAGGAGAGAAAAATGACGAAGATTAAATATTGAAAATTCTTAGTTTCGATGAAATGCAAAAGAATTTGAAGTTATTAAACGAACGTTTGTGTCAAAAAATTCAAGAATTTCACGATCGTCGACAAGCTGATTTGTCACGATGTGTCGCGAGAATTCATACGGAAATTCAATCGATCGATAAGTTTATCATCGATTCCAAACATTTACTTCTCGATGTGAATGTTCAAGTAAAACATTTTCTCTTCGATTTTCAACGTAAAATTCACGTTCATTTCCAAATGTCAGACAGAAGTTTTACTTCGTCTTAAACAACAATTTCAAGAGCCAAAAAAACGTCTTCCAATTCTGTGTAAATCTCAATCGATCGATTGATTTCTTGTTTGTTCGATTTTCGATTTCAGCTCGAGATCTAATCGAATCAAGTCCAACGATTCAGTTCGTTTCTTCATCATTTCAAATGCTAAACGAAGAACTCGCCGGTACACTTGTTCTCGATAAACCAATTTCAAATTCAATTTCTTCTCCTGCCGGTACGTCGGCGAGTGGAGATCACGACAATCGTTTAGCCGCATTAGCTTCAGGTTTGCGAACGAATGAAACGTATTTCGACGATGAATTTGGTTTTGAAATAGGTTCTCGAACGGGTAAAATGGAAATTATTGGACAAGAAGGAAGTGGAAAATTAGAATTCAAAAGTCCATCGGGTTTAACGATGAATAACGATGGACATTTAGTTATTTGTGAAATTGAAAATAATCGTTTACAGATTTTAACTAAAGAATTTACGCATATTCGAACGATAATCGGTTTTCGTGAACCACGTGATGTTTGTTTTAACAAAGATAAACGATATTTAATTACTGATAATCATAAATTAATTATCTTAGATGAAGATTTTCATAAAGTTGAAGTTATCGGTTCGAATAAATTCGGAAAAGGCCGAAGTAATTCTCGCGACTGTTGTTTATTTTCATTTGAAAAAAAAACTTTCAGATCTATTTAACAATCCAACTGGCATTGGTATTGACGAACATAATGATGATGAAATCTTCGTTTGTGATACGAATAACGATCGTTTAGTCGTTATTTCTCGAGATTTAAAATGGATTCGTGAGATTTCAACGGGTTTAGAAACTTCGCCACGTTATATTTGCATTGAAAAGAATGTTTTATATGTAACAAGTGGAACGAAAGGTTGTGTTTTAACGTTTAATAAAACAACGGATCAACCGATGCGAACAATCCCCGAATTGACATTGGGATTGACAATCGATGGACCTCGATCGATTCGATGTATTCGCGATCTTTTATTTGTCACATCGAGCCTCTCGAAAGGCATTTTTGTTTTTACCATCGACGGCGAATATCGTGGCGAATTAAGACACGAATTATTCGCTAAACCAATCGGCATACTTTTTCTCGACGATAGTCTTTACGTTACTGATGCTGATAAACACGCGTTATTTCACTTCAGTGGAGTTATTCAATAGACTTTATTTTGAAAAACAAAAACGGGCGAATCTAATCTCGGGTTTGATATCGAACTGTGTCGATGCACGTGTCAAATTTACGTGTTGAGAGTGCGTGTAATTTCTTTCTTTCGTTCTTTCGTTTGTCAAAAAAAAGAGCGAAACTACGCCATCTCACACGTAGCATGTTTTTATTTGTCGTTCTTCCTTTTTCTATTTGATTTCAAACACATGAATTCTTCTTCATTTTTTCTGTTTTGTTATTCATCTCCGCATTTTCTTCTCTCGTTTTTTTTTCTAAATAAATAAAAACCTTCAACAATTGATTTGCTTTGAAGATCGAATTCAAATAAGAAAAACGACCAGTCCAATGGCAACAACGAACCGTTTTCAAACACGTGTTTTCATATCTGATAAAGGCCCGTTAACACCGAACGAAATACGTTTAAATAGTTTATTAACTCGAGCTCAAACCTACGTTCAAAAACTCGATGAAATCGAACAAATCGAACGAACGAAAAACTCGCATCGAGAAAATCAACTAAATTCGTGTTCAGAGAAATTAACCGAGAAAATCATTTGTCTATACAAAACTTGTTTCGATGATTTGAAACAATCGTTCGAACAACTGAAATTCTTTCAACAAATGATGATTAATTTACTGAATCACGCCAATGAAAACAATCTCGATGCCAAGAAATTATCAGTGATCGAACATGAAATCTGCATTCTCAAATGTTTGTCCTATCAGCTCGATACGAGCAAAGTCAAAATCAATGGGAAATTGAAGTTAAAAAAATTCTCGAATAATAATCTGAGCGAAATTTCCGTTGACGATCAATCGACACTCAATCAAAAGAAAATCAACGAACCCAAGGATTTTATCTGTCGAATTTTGCTGCATAACGATCAAATTGAAAATATTGAAAATTCAAATTTAATTCAAGAATTCGTGCAAACAACAACGAACAATCAAATCGATCAAACAACTCCCGAACGAGTTCTCACCATTCGTGGTTAGTTCATCAAACGACTTGATTTCGAATTCAAAAACCGAAATTTCTATTCCAGGACCTCGGCATCTCGAAGTAATCGAGTCGATTCTTTCGAATTTATATTCGCCACCAGCAACAACAACAACAACCACCACCACCACAGCTACAGCAAATCAATGTGAAATTCGAGTTCTTCTTCATCAATCCTACGCGCCGTTGATTCTCGGCAAATTAGGCGATAAAGCGAAGATTCTACGTGAAAAATACAGTTTACATACGTTGACTATTCATCCGACATGTGCACCGCTATCCAATGAACGTGTCCTGCTCATTCAAAGTTTAGCCATCGAAAAGATTCTCTCGTGTCTCGAGGAAATCTTTCAAATTGTACAACAAAATTCGTGCGAATCCGAAGAGATTTTGCTTTATAATGAAATGTTCGTTGTTCAAGTTTGTCTTTCGATGATCTCAGTTTTGTTTTTTTCAGGAATTATGACAGTTCATTAGCTCATGAATACGGTGGCTATCCATCGAATGAAATCGTCAATCGATCGGCCGAACACAATCACGACAAAGACGACGAAAATCAAGAATTCGACAACGACGACGATGAAGACGACGAAGACGAAGACGGTGTTCGTCGTTATTCGGCGTTCGACGCTTGGAACGGGTCGGTTGATGTCGATGTCGATCACGAATATTCAGTTGTCAAATTAGCTGATGATTCGATTATAAAAGAATTCTGGATTAATCACGGGCAATTCGGTGCTTTGCTCGGTCCACATGGAGTTCGTATTGCTCAAATACGTTCGCAATGTCGAACCGTTCGAATCCATACGGTAGCTGGTTCGTCGATCGACACGTGTTCAGTCAAAGTTATTGGACCTCGTGCCGATGTTCAACATGCTGTTAATTTAATATTTCAATCGATTAAAGAACACGACAGGAAATTTCCTTTTAAACATCATCGTTTTAGCGGACGAGTGAGATAGAAAAAAAAAAAGAAGATTGTTGGATTTTCTTTTTTCGATTTATTTATTGCTTCTACAAACACGCACACCAAGACAAAATCACAAAAAATAAAATAGAAATCTCGAAAAACTATCGTCAATTTTCCACTGTTCTCGGATTCGCTGTTGTTTCCTTAAAGAACGCAAAAGTTTGTTTTTTTTTGTTTGAATAAGTGTCAAACGAGTTGATTTACTTTGGTTTGAAATTGAAGTAATTTCACTTGATGTGATTGGTCCGAAATCGTTTGCAGAGCTTGACTTAGTTCTTGTTTCAGCGTTTTGATTTCGTAGTCTTTTCGTGCGAGTTTTTCGTTCTGATCTCGTTTGAGACTTTTCGTTCGAAATGATGAGTCCGGCGGGCAATGATGATGAAGTGTGCCTGCCGAATTTCCACTACGACGAATTAATTCGTTCGATTGATTCGAATCGACTGTCTGCTAGGTTTGGAAAAGACGAAAGATTTTGGATTTTCGAAAGAAGAGGAAGAAAAGTCGTACTCGTCCGAGTTTAATCGATGAATTCATTCGTTTTTCTTGATTTAGATTGTCTTGGGTTTCTTTGAGAGTACTTCGAAGGAAATAGGTTTCATCGTCTTTCGCTCGTTTATCAGTCTGAAATTCGATTTTCGAAGTTTAAAAACAAACAAAAATCACGGTTTTACTTCGAGATCTTGTAATAAAACATCTTTTTCTCGTAGTAGAATCTCTGCTTGTCGTAATTTGCTGAGATCTTTCTCGTAATCTCTTAGTAATTCTTCTTTTCGAGTTAAACGTTCTCGTAACATCTTCAAAAACAAGACGAATATGATCAAAAGAGAAACGAAAAAACACAAATTCACTTGAATCTTTTGTACGAGAATGTCGGTTGTTTTTTGTCGTTGTTGAAGAGCAACAAGTCGATCACTGGCCGAGACATTTGTCAACGGCGGTGAGTTCATCAACGAATCATCGTCGATATCGAGGATTTCGAGTAATTTTCTCGTGAAATTCTTATGCTAAATCGAAAAACAAATGAAGTCGAAAGTGAGAGTTTGCGACGAGTCTTACGAGATCGTCGTAGGATTGAAGAGAATTCAACGTTTCGACTTGATTATTTGATTGAGGTTCGTGAAAATGTTCGGACGGAATCGTCGATGCCGGCGATTGTCGTGACGGCGGGAGGTTTGATGGTTGTTGAAATTGATTCGATTGAGACGAGGTTGTTAAATGTGTGATGTCAGTTGGCAGAGCTTGTCGAGCTCGTAGTTCGGCGAGTTCACGTTTGAGTAGAACAACTTGTTGGAGAACTTTTTCGTACGAAGGATTGGCTGGTCTCAGTTGTTCGAGTGTTCGAATTCGGCCTCGGAGGTCGTTCAACGCTTCACGTTGACGGCTGATGGTCTGCTCGTGTCGTTCGCCTTTGCATTGAGCGCCAATCGCGACCAATTCGTTCGAAATTCGACCCTAAAAATTCGAATTTTTGAACGAAATTTCGAGAGAAAAATGAAGCTGACTTCTTCTTGGCTGTGTTTTTCGACTTGTTGGACAACGACGCTTTTCTCTTCGAGTGTTTTCGTCAAACGATGAATATCTTTATCACGTTGATTTATCAATAATTGATATTCATCGCACAAAACTTTCGATTTTCTAAATTCAAAAGAAAAATTTATTCTTCGAAAAAAAACGGCCAAACGCCAATTACGCTAAAGCTTCTTGCAAATTCTGCATTTGTGTCGATTGTTGATCGACAATATCGGATAATTTCGAGAGTTTAATTCTCGTTTCATTCAGTTCTTTATTCTGTTCGTTGATCGTCGTTTGACTTTTTTCGAGAGTTTGCTTTTGCTTTTCGCTTAATTCTCCCTGAATATCGGATAATCTCGCTGTCATACCCGATAAATCTCTTCGTAGTGAGATTATAATTTGTTCTTGCTCTTGAACACGTGACTTGTAACCAAATAATTCTTGACTGAAAACAGAAATCGAATGAAATCGAGAGAAATTGAAAAAAAAAGGCAACCTTAGATCGGCAATCGGCGCCGTCAGAACGGGAATCACTGGAATAACTTGTTCGACGTCTTTCGGTTCGTTTACTTTGAATTAATAAGAGATTTGATTTGACAAGAAAATTGTTTTTTTTTTTCTCTTTACTATTTTGTTTGAGATTAGTGGAATCAGTTTGAAGTTGTTCGAATTTGTTTCGTTGCTCTTCGAGATCCTTTTCGAGCTGAATAATCGTCATTGAAAATTGTTGGACTTGATCTTTGTAAACTTGAATTTGACCTCTTGAAAAAAAAAGGAATCAAGAGGATTTAGGTGAAAGAGGAGAGATAAGATTTGTACTGTAAATCCTCGATAATCGAATCTTTTTCTTTTTCTAATTGAGTCAATTTCTCGGTTTGTTCTGCGTTGAAACGAGTCAATTGATCTTTTTCTTCTTCCTAAACGAAATCTTTTGATCAAAACACAACAAAAAAAAAAAGAAACAAATCGAACTAGTTGAGTTAATTGTTGTTGATAGTCTTGTAATTGATTAGTTAATTCGTCGATTTTCTGTGTCGATTCCGTTTGAAAACAATTCCATTTCTAAAATCACAACAAATCTTCCAAAGAAACGACTCGTTTTCTCCTTCGTACTTGAACAAATTCCGTATTTTCACTCGTCGTTAATTCGAGTTGTTGAGTAAACAATTTCGATTGTTCATCGAGTTGACTTTGCAATTGATTTAATCTCTCGTTGAATTGTGCAGATTCCTGATCTAAACGTTCTTGCCAAAAAGTGCTACAAAAAAAAAGCAAAAGTTCGAAGTCATCGGATTTCCTCGTGTTTCTACTCTTTGTCTGTAGCGATTTGTTCTAATTCAGATTGATAAGTTTGTTCACGTGAGATTTGTTCTAAGGAAAGATTTTGTTTTTCTCGTTGAAGTTCGTCGATTTGCTGACGAATCGAATCGAAATATTCTCGAATTGCTAAAGCAAAAAACAGATTTCGTCGGTTTGTTTTTTTTTCAAATAAAATTGAAATACAAAGTTGCTGTTCGTCTTCTTTGAGTGTCAGTTGATTGAATTGAGAAATCAATTGAAGATAATTTTCAATGACAAATAAATTTGTTCGTTTGAAAATTTCGAAAGTATTTTCTTGGTCGATGTCGATTTGAAGATCGGTGATTTGTTGTTGAGCATCGGCGAGTTTTGTTTGATTTGTTTGTTCGTTGATCGTTGTTTTCTGAAATTGAAGAGGAACAAAAAAGCATATCGATCGAAAGTCTCGTTCGTCCTACGATCAGATCCGAGATTTGATTGAACGTTGTTTCGAGAGTTTGATTTGTTGAAAACGATTTTTGATTTTGTTCTTCGAGAGAAACTTTCGATTGTTGAAGATCTTGTTTGATCTGTCGAATTTGTTCGAGAATTTCTTCTTCATTTTCATTGTATTCATCGTTATCAGTGAAACAACTCCAAAGATTAATGCAGAATTGATTAAACTTCAAATTCAGCAGAAAGAAAAAAACAATTCGTTTTTTTATTATTATTCAAAATGCTCGAGAAACCTTTTTCTGTGAATTGATTAAGTCAGTTTTGAGTGTTGTTTCGTTGAGTTGAGTTTGATTTAATTGTGCACGCGTATGTTCACATTCGATTTTAAGTTTTTGCTCGTTTTGTTGATATCTGAGAAGTTGTTTTTCCGTGTCTTGTAATTGACTTTTCAAACGAGTTAAACTTTCGTTTAATTCATTGATTTGTTCTTCATTTGCTTTGATTTTCTAAATCAACAAAAAGTTCATTCGAACATTCGAATGTTCGTCGAGATTTACTTGGTCTTTTTCTTTGTTATGTCGATCTTCTTCAGCACGAGTTCGATCTCGAAGAAGATTTAACTGAAAACAAAATATCGACATGATTTTGTTTTTGGTTTTGTCAGTGTAAATTACTTTCGATTGAACAGATTGCAAACGAAGATCTTTATCTCGACTGTCGATTTTTAATCCTTCGATTTCTCGAGTTAATTTTGCGATATCTGATTCTTTTGAAGATAAATCTCGTTTTAAACTTGAAGCAAGTCCTGATGCCGATAATTTCTCTCGACGAACTTTATCCAATTCAGTTTTCAATGAATGAACTTCACTCGTAATTGCTGAATTCACTGGTTCGAAATTTCGAAGCTAATTTTCAAAAAAAAAATGTTGAAAATTGAAATCAAACAAAAACAAAATCTACTTTATCGTTTAGTTCTTTGATTTGCATGTCTCGTCCTTTAACTTCTTTCTCGAGTTGATCGACTCGATTGACAATTTCCGTATTATCCTGTCCTGAGATATCCAATTCTCCACTAAAACTTCCATTGATTATGCTTCGACCTGTGTTTGTCGTTGTTATCGTCCACGCATTAGCTAAGATGAAACTTTTCCAAAAAAAAAAACTTTTCTTTTCGAATGAATTCACTCACGACGAAGGAAAGCGTCTTGCGTTGGATTCGAAATTGAATTCATCGTTGACAAAGTCGGTGGTTTTTTCGAACCGGCACTCACCGGTCGATTTCGAAGAGAAAAACCCGGATTCAATCTGACGTCAATCTGCTGTGCTGGTGGTTGATGCTGATTGATCAAACCAGTTGTTGCTCTTCGCGACGGAATTGTTTGCGTGATTAATTGAAGAGTATTCGATGGCGTTTGCCGTTGATAAATCGGCGGCATAATCGACTGTACATCGGATTGTGTTTGTTCAATTCGAAATTGCAATGGCAAACCATTGAAACCGAATCGAATGAAATCTTGATCAGCTAATCGTACGGCTGCATTCTGAACTCGACAATCGTGAACGTAAGTTCCCGATGAGGAATTTAAATCTTTTAAAATAAAACAACGTTGTTCATCATCATATTCGATTAACGCATGTTGATTATCCACGTTTGGACTCTGAAAAATATCGTCGATTTATGTTTGGATTTTTAAAAATCGAAAATCTTACATTGATGCTAATATCACAATTTTCTCGACCGATTGTCGTAACTTTAGGGCCGAGTGGAAATGCGTAGGAACTGTCTTGACTGTACAAATAACCTTTCATCGTGTATTTTCGTTTGAATATGAAATCGAATCGAGTGAAATTCGATGCGTCAGAGTTCAAGGAGAATTTGATCTAGTGATTGAATTGAAATCTTGAAAATGAAGCGTTGGTGAGAAGAAGTTACACGAGTTTTGTTTTTCTAAAGTGAAATTCGATCGAATTGAAAATATATTTCAATGATTTATCGGATTAAACGTGTGTTGCCGGGAGCTTAAAATATCGCTAAGTGTAAATTCTGTTGATTTGTTTGCTTCACTCACCAAAACCATTTCACTTTTCATATCGACCGGTTTCTTAGCAATCTCAACTTTTTTTCTTGCTTCTCAATGACAAATTCGATTTTTTCGTATTCATAAAAATTAATTTTACTCATTAAATTTCCTATTAATTCGAAGTTATTCTCCTTTTTTTTTCTCGATTATAGAGGTCGGTAGGTCCGACCGGAAAGAGGTTTCGAAGCGAACATTTATTGGTTCTCTCTCGTATGGCCTGGATCGTATTTTTCTCTCCTTGAGAACGAACCTGTTTTCTATTTAAATGCACATATTTGTCTTACCTTTACTCGTGCTTTCTATTGCATAATATTTTTCTCTTGATACGAAAAAGACTCGTGTAAATAGTTTGTTGTTTTTAGATTGATTCGGAGAGATTATTTCCCTCCTTATCTTTCTCAGTTCTTGTCGAGAAAATAATCATGTTGCACTGAAAGAAAAAACACACGCACACACACTCACAAAACGAAACCATTCGAAAAACTATCTTTCAATTAATCGTCAACGACAATAAATGTCGAACGAATTTGCAGATTAAGACAAATTGATTTGTCAGTTGTTGGTATTTTTTTTTATATTATTGATAATCATGAGCGACGAAGACGAACAACAAACAAGGTAAAGAAGATATTATTTTTAACCTTGAACTATTTAACCTCGTTGTTTGAATAGAAATAAGTTCTACGAAATCAATAATCGACGTTTATCGACGATAAAAACTAAACTTCAAGAATTAACAAGAGAAAAAGTTCGATTGAATTAATTTATTCGATTCGAAGAAATTGATTTCGTTTTTAGACGAAATACAATGTCGAAAAACTGGTTCAAGATGCAGATTTTATACAAAGTGAAATTATCAATTTAAGTCATGATATTGCCGAACTTAATAAAGAAATAAATACGCAAATAGCAAATAAAAAATCTTTGGTAATCAAATTCGATTTCGAGCGAAAATCTTCATTTGCAAACTCGATTTTAGAATACAAAAATTGCCATTTTAAGATCGAATTCGAGTCTTCGTTATCCCAATTCGAAGATGGCTCTCAAAGATAAAGAGTAATCGCAGAGACAAAGCGCATTTCGTTTTCTAAAATTTGATTTTAGACGTTATGAAAAAGAACTTGACAAAGAAAATAAAACTGAAGCTTATCGAGATTTAGCTCGACAAAAAATCAAATCGATTTGCGAAGCTCTACCTCAACTCGAGTAAATTCGATTCGATTCGATATCTTGTATCATTGAATTTTTCTTCGCAGAAAACAAGACGAATATCATCTCAATCTGAAACAAGCAGAAGAAAAACAAATTCACGCTCAAAATAAACGAGAAGTCGGTCTTCTTTTTGATTTTTCATCGAAATTCAAACTCGAATTTTTCCTCTTTCAGAAACTTCAAGACGCTTTAAATGCTAAATCACGTAAACAAGTAGAAATTCGACAGTTATTAAATGATAGTAGTACGAAATTACCCGAACTCGAAACAGGTAAAAGACAAATTCAACGATTTCCAAATCAATTCGATATTTTAGCCATTGAAAAACTTCGTCTCGAACGTCAACAAATATCTGATTTACTCAATCAAACCAAATCAACTCGTCGCTCAACAACTGTACAAGACAAACCATTGCCTTCACCCGTTCAATCGTTTCAATCGCTTGAACAAGACACGTAAAACACGTTCTTCTCCTATTTTTTCTCTTCAAGTTTTCCTTCGAATTTCAGTCTCGAACACGAAAAACAACAAGCAAACGAACAATTAGAACAAATTCGTTTACTATTAAAATATTTTCACGAGAAAATGTCCGAACATAATTTAACAATCAACCATCAGCCAGCCAAAACATCGATCAGCCAGTCGAATTCGTTGACAGACAACGAAGAACAATCGATTTTAACTTCGTTTATGGACGTAAAAGATGCCGATGAAACGAATCAACACGCAATTGCGATGAAATTACCTCGAAATCTTCAATCGACAACCAACGAAATTATTCATTCGAATGAGCCCAATGAAAATCTCTTTCAATACAAAAAAGAATTGCCCAATGATATTCTGAATAAATACGCTGGATCTCATCACAAAAAAGAATCAATTCATCAGAATAAAAAAACGAAGAAACACAAAAAGAATTTCAGTGTCAAACATCCGTCACAAATGGTTAGTTTATACGATCATGTTCGAACGTCAACAGGAAACAGTGATACACTTCCATATATGCCTCTCTACGAATACGAACTGATAACAACAATCAGACCACTCGAATTACTAGAGCAAAGTATTGAATCGTATTTGAATGAATTAATCGAACGTGAACGACGTTTGTCAATCAATGAAAATCACAGTGAAATCCTAGATGATTCAGCATTGGATACTTATTCCGAAACATCATCGCTGATTGAACCGTTAACTCTTCCGAAAGATTCGAGAAGTCTTATCCCACAGTTAATGAATATTCCTGAAGCACGTTCATCATCATCGTCCGATGGAAAGAAAACAATTGCTTCGTCAACGTCATCTCATCGTGCTCAAGATTGTTCAATAATCGAACCATTAACTAGTCTTCAAGAATCAACAACAACAATTTCGCCTTTACAAGCTCAAATCACTCAAATCGAACGACAAACATCCGACGAAGGTTATCGATCTGTTAGAAATGAACAACAGCAAACATTAACACGATCGTCGAGTTATGATTCAACGGAAAAAGTTGATAAATGGTTGTCAACAACGACTCTACCCAACAGTTTAGATCAAACCAATGAACAGAATAGTTTTCAAGTAAACTTTGTCGAAGAAATCTCATTGATATACGTTTATTGTTTTGTTCCAGGCAACTGATCTTGATGATGAAGATGAACGAATCATCCCGGTGTCTAATCATTGAATTCAATATAGAAATATATTTGCTAATTATGTTTTTAGTAAAAACTAATGATTCTTTCTGAACACGTGTATTTTGTTTTCAATTAGTTTTCTTCTTGCCAGTCAGTGACTTTGTTTTATTTATTTATTATTATTATTTTTTTAAAATTCATCTTTGCCCATCACTGACCCGTTGTTTTCTCCTCCTCCTCCTTCATTTTGCTTTCGAATATAAGAATTAGAGTAAAAACAAACAATTACCTGAATGGGAGTTTTTTTTTCATTTGTGGACATAGACTTATACCTGTGATTTTTCTTTTCAATTTCATCCAAAGCACTCGTAGAATTAGAAAAAAACGCTAATATTTGCTTTTTTATTCTTTCTTTTGTTTTTTTTCTGTGACAGTTATTTGTTTTTGGCTCAAAAGACAAAAATATAAATGAAATAAATATTCTTTTTTTTTTATTATGCATCAACTGCGACCTGAAAGGCCCTGTCAGTACAAGAGAATCAAAGAAAAATAAAAATAATAAAATAAAAAGAACACAAATCACCCACTAATTAAAAAGAAGAAAACATACATCAGACAGACAAATTACAGAGAGTATGACAAACAAAGAAGACGAAGACAGACAAAACAAAAGA
>ERZ778027.1190-NODE-1190-length-46738-cov-12.253711_pt1 | contig 46738 bp, 39 predicted proteins | sample MGYA00375757_ERZ778027 | MGnify/ENA primary metagenome ERZ778027 (study PRJEB29350, sample SAMN05389817) | bioreactor metagenome | isolation source: Ammonium sulfate bioreactor | place: South Africa: University of Cape Town | collected 2014-02-18 ...
CTTTCGATATACATAGTATCTTACTGTTGACATCTTTCATTTTTCATACAAAAAGGATCTTGAGAGTCCACTTTATTCAGATTCATTTTTGTTACAATGCATGTATTGTATTTATTACTTATGATTTGTTTCAAAAGGACAAGCCTTCATTCGACCACTGCGTAGGAAAGATTATATAGATGTATGTTTTTCATTAAATAAAATAGGCTTCTCAACATAATACAAATTACTTCTATGGTATTAATTGAATATATTATGAAGAAAACTTTTCATCGAAAGGTATGAAATTAAATTAGGTCGTATTTTTCGATTAAATATATAATTCTTATGGTATCCTCCAATATTCGGAAAATAATTTTATTAAAAACAAAAGAAGCAGCCTTCTAACCGACAAGTTGTTTGGCAACATTTGCAGGTAATGTTATGGATTTACTTAAACTAGCCAAAAGCCCAATGAACGAATTCAGCAGGTAACATCGATTGAACATTTTGTTGATAGTTGTCTACGAAACATTCGACACAAATGCATAGATACGTATCATCGATGAAACACAATTTCTTTCGGCATTAACATAATCATAGACAATCTTTGTCGAGAGGAATTATTTGAATCAACAATAAAATGAAATAAGCGGATGATTTTTTTAGCAGTGAAATTAACCTGTTGGTGAGTTCCGAAAAAAAATCATTAAACATTTGAATAAGATTGATGTTGATTTTTATTTATCATTGTAAATATAACGAAGAAAAAATAAACAAATAATAAAAGCTCAAAAAAATGACTATATATTAAACCGTTGTTGGTACATTCACTTGACAGGTTTTTTCTTCATATTAGTTTTAATTAAATTATTCGACTTGAATTTGAGCATTTCGCGCTCGATACGGACTAAGATTTCAACTTTTTTTTTCTTCTTTCTTTTTAATCAATATACGCATATCATCGTTTGATCGTTTGATTTCTTCACGTACATCTGTATCATCATTTTTCTTTCATTTTCTAATTGTGTAATGTAATCAGGATGATTTTATTCTTCACCAGTTGTTTCTTCAGTGCATTCTTCGATGGAATTATTTGATTCTGAATCTTCGGAAATCGGAATGTTAGCTGATTCTAATTCGTTCGTAGATAATCGAGCATTTAAACATAGATTATCAACTTGTTGCATCAGAATAATGTCATTAATGTTGAATAAGTTCTTTGGTGAACGCTTCTAAGTTACTTGTTTATATTCGCAATTAGTTCATTGTCATCACAATCATCAGTTAGTGATAGAACTGTAATTAATATTTTTCTGTGAATTATTTTTTCGACGGAAAAACACTCATCAATTCAGGCTTTTCAAGATAACAAAAAAATAACTTTTAGTTCTGTTTATGATGTATTTGAAAATAAAAAGGCAAAACAGAACAAAATGGAAGTTTTTCTAATCGGAAATTTGTTTGGCAACACTTGCAGGTAACGTTGTGGATTTACTTAAACGAGCCAAAATCCAATCAACGAATTCAGCAGGTAACATTGACAATGGAAAGAAGAAAAGACTTGATTGGAATCCAGGACGGTAACGAATTTCTGGTGCTGTATTCATGACGGCATGTTGAAGTGCACGTACGACTTTGATTGGATCTTCAGCTAATTGAATAAATTTATTTTTCGCACCGGCGCTTGCTCTTTTTCTCATATATTCTTCTCCCCATCGTTCTCGAGCGTCGACAGGAAGCGTAGCCCAAATTTCATCGAACGATTTTTTCACACCTTGAATAATCGGTGTACGCATAAATCCTGGTTCGATTATGCTCACACGTAAATTCCACGGAACCATTTCACGGCGAAGACAATCAGAAAATGATTCAAGTGCAAATTTCGATGCACAATATGATGCCATACTTGGTGATGCAAGATAACCAGCAACTGAACAAATATTAACCACACGAGAATCACTTTTAACAATTAGCAATGATAAAAATTTCTTTGTCATTGCAACATGTCCAAAGAAATTCACTTCCATTACTTTACGTAATTCGTCCATTGTCATTAAATCAATAACATTCGCCAAACCAATACCAGCATTATTAACGAGTGCATGTAAAACTTTGGTCTTTGTTTGAACTAAATTAAATGCTTCATCGATACTTTCTTGATTGGTAATATCGAGATGAAAAACGGTGGCTTTGTTTGAAAGTTTGCTTTGTAGAACACTAATATTATCTTTAACAAAAACACCAGCAAGGACACTGAAACCTTGTTTATCAAGTTCGAGAGCTAAACCATTACCAAAACCTGTATCACATCCACTAATTAAGACATATTTTCCTTTCGGATCAATGTTAGGTTTGGGCACCAGACGTTGATAAATACGAAAGGATGCGTAGAGTATAATAACATAAAGAATAAACAGAAACACCATTGTGTTGAAAAAGAAAATCTAAAAAGAAATCCACGAATAACAGGTGTATTTATGATGAAAAGATGAAAAAAAAATGTTGGACTATGCTTCATCGTACTTTTCATACTAATGAAATAGCAAGGCAAAGATAAGATTTGATTCATTTCTTACTTATCAAAATACCCTACAAAGAAAAAGAATAAAGTATTATTTCGACAATTGATTTGTTTGCACATCAGCAGGAATGAAATTCATTGCTTTACGTAAAATGAAATCACTCAACCAAGTAGGTAACCAATAGAAAACATAAATTACTTTGGCTTGCCAACCAGGTCGATAATAAACACAAGGTTTTGTACTTGTTACTGCATGTTCAATTGCATGAACGACTCTCAATGGATCATCAGCATGTTTAATAAACGGACTATTAACACCAGCGTTAACTACACTATTTAAATAATCGATTCCCCATCGTTGTTGAATATCATCGGAGAGATTATGCCAAAGATTTCTCCACGAATGTTCATAACCATCTGTCATTGTTGTTCGTAAAGTTCCTGGTTCGATAATACTAACATGTAAATTCCACGGACACATTTCTCGACGAAGACAATCAGAAAATGATTGAAAGGCTGATTTCGATGCTGAATATGCTGATGTATTCGGAAATCGAAAGAGACTTGTCGATGAACACATATTCACTACTCGTGAATAACGTTTTCGAATTAATAATGGTAAAAAACGTTTTGTCATTTCAATATGTCCAAAAAAGTTCACATTCATTATTTTTCGTAAGAGTTCCAACGGAATCCAATCGATGCAACCATGAGTTATAATGCCAGCATTATTAACAAGTGCATGAAGTGTATCAGTCTTCGATTTAACTAATTCAAATGCATCATTAATATGTTCGGAATTTGTAATATCGAGATGAAAGACGGTTGCTTTCGATGAAAGTTTATTTTTTAATGAAACAATATTGTCATGTAGAAGCACACCAGCAAAAACATGAAAACCTTGTTGATCGAGTCGAATTGCGAGTGTATGACCAACACCGGTATCACAACCGCTAATTAAAACATATTTATTATTTGAATTAATATTTGGTATTGGAAAAAAATATTGATAAAAACGATAAAACAGAAAAATAAAAACAAGTAAACAGACAAAAGCAAACATATTTAACCGTCTGTTTCTAGTTGAAGAAGCAGCACGTCGTTATATTTCTTTTTCTTTCTTTCTTTCTTATTTATTTTCACACGTGGTCTTATATCTAAAGAGAAAAAAAGTAAAGCTAAAATGCGTCTTTCAACTGATTGTGAACGCTTTCTGGAGAAGATGATGGGCAAATTAATTTAATCATGAAAAAGTCTGTTAACCATGCAGGTAGAAATGAAGCTGGATAGAAGATAAGTGTTGCTTGCCAATCAGGATGATAGCGAATATTTGGTTTGCTATTCATGACTGCATGTCGAACAGTTCGAACGACTTTCATTGGATCTTCAGCATTGTTAATGAATGGACTGTTCGTAATCGATTTTTCTACTACATCATTAAAATATTGATCACCCCATTGTTCTCGTGTATCGATTGATGCATTTTTCGTCCAAAAACCTCGTAATAAACGATCATGTCCTTGAATAATCGGTGTTCGTATCCATCCAGGTTCAATAATACACACACGTAAATTCCAAGAAAACATTTCTCGTCGAAGACAATCAGAAAATGCTTCGAATGCATGTTTCGATGCACAATATGCCGACAGATTCGGTGGACTCGTAAATCCCATCACTGAACAGATATTCACAATACGACAATCGGGTTTCACAATTAATAACGGTAAAAATTTCTTGATCATTGCAACTTGCCCATAAAAATTAACTTCCATCATTTGTTTAAAAGAATCTATCGGTACCCAATCAATAAAACCACAGGTACCAATTCCTGCATTGTTTACAAGAGCATGTAATACGTTTGTTTTTTCCTTAACTAAATCATAAGCGACATCAATATCAGTCGATTTTGTTATGTCAAGAGGAAATACAGTTGCTCGTGGCGAGAGTTTGTCTTTTAAAAGAGAGATATTCTCTGATTTATAAACGCCAGCAAGAACATGAAAACCTTGTTTGTCAAGTTCGATTGCCGATGAATGACCAAAACCAGTATCACAACCGCTGATTAAAACAAATTTTCCGTTTGGATCGATATTAGGCGGTGGAAACAAGTATTGATAAATTCGATAAAATAAATAACTGGTTAATATTAAACCGAAAATTAAAAACATTCTTTCACCTGTGCTTATCGTTGTTTCGAATTTCGAAGAGAGAAACTATTCTTTTCTTTATCTATATGACCCGAAGAATGAGAAAACAAAACATAGAAAAAGATTAATTTATTTGATGTTTAACCCCGATTGGTTGTTGAGAAAATGTTAAACTAATTATTTTGTCTAATAACCACGCAGGTAGAAGAGACAGAGGAAAAAACAAACAACTTGACTGCCAACCAGGACGATATCGAATTCGTGGCTTGGAACTGCTTACAGCATGTTCGATTGCACGAACGACTTTCATCGGATTTTCGGCGTATTTCACAGTCGGACTATTGAGTGTTAATAATAATGATTGATTAAAAAATTCGTCACCCCATCGTTCTCGGGCATCAACAGTTCCCTGTGTCCAAAATTTTCTCAAATCATTCTCCACTGTTTGAACCATGCCAGTTAACATTGCTCCTGGTTCGATCAAACTCACACGTAAATTCCACGGAAACATCTCACGACGAAGACAGTCAGAAAATGCTTCGAGTGCATGTTTCGATGCGCTATAAGTTGATGCACCAGGAAAATTAATAAAACCACACATCGATGACATATTTACGATTCTCGAATCTTTTTTTGCAAGAAGTAAAGGAAGAAATTGCTTTGTCATCGCAACATGTCCGAAGAAATTCACGTCCATCAGTCGACGAAAACATTCCATTGACATCCAATCGATATATCCTCCACTGGATACACCTGCATTATTAACGAGTGCATGTAGAACTTGAGTTTTTGTTCGAACTAACTCGTAAACAGCATTGATATTGTCTTGTTTGGTTATGTCGAGATGAAATACAGTTGCACGAGATGAAAGTTTGCTTTCGAGCAAAGAAATATTCGCGTCTAAAAATACACCAGCGAGTACATGAAAACCTCGTCTGTCAAGTTGAATAGCTGTTTCATGACCAAAACCAGTGTCACAACCAGAAATTAAAACAAACTTTCCCTTCGAATCGATATTATAAACCGATGGAAAAAAATATCGATAAAAAATATAACAAATCAACAATAATAAACTAATAATTACGAACATGTTGTCACAAGAACGCCTTATTTACAACGAAGTATCTTCTTTTTTTCTCATTCCTTCATTTATTTTGACCAATGAAAAAACAAGAAAAGTATGGTAGCATGTTTGTTTGTGTTGTCTAATCGACATGTTGTTTGTGTAAACCTGTCGGTTGAATAGTTGAGTTAGCCGATGAAATAAGAATCCAATCAGCGAGCCAATCGGGAAGCATTGACAGAGGCAAGAAGAAATATTTCGATTGCCAACCGGGTCGATATCGAATCTCGGGTTTTGAACAGCAAACAGCATTTTGCAATGCATTTACAACTTTAATCGGATCTTCAGCATGACGATAGAGAAAATTATCGGAGATTTTCTTCGATTGAATTTGAAGAAACTCTTCTCCCCATCGTTGTTGAACATCTGTCGACAGATTTCTCCAAAATTCTTTCATATATTCATCATGTCCTTGAATAATCGGTGTTCGCATTGGTCCTGGTTCGATTATGCTCACATATAAACCCCACGGATACATTTCACGACGCAAACAATCAGAAAACGATTCGAGTGCATATTTCGATGCTGAATAAGCTGATTTCATTTGTGCAGACACAAAACCAGCAACCGAACAGATATTAACAACACGTGAATAACGTTTTGTTATAAGTATTGGCAAGAATTTCTTTGTCATAGCAACATGCCCGAAAAAGTTCACTTCCATAATCTTTCGCATCGATTCCATCGTTATCCAATCGATATAACCACTCGTACTAATACCAGCATTATTTACAAGTGCATGCAATGTCTGTGTTTTGTCTTTGACTAAATCATAAGCAGCATCGATACTTTCTTGTTTTGTTACATCCAACGGGAAAATAATTGCTCGATGGGAGAGTTGAGTTCGAAGAGAATTATCATTGTTCGAATTTAGAATACCAGCAAATACGTTAAAACCTTGTCTATCAAGTTCAATAGCTAGTTGATAACCGAAACCACTGTCACAACCACTGATTAGAACATATTTACCCTTTGGATCGATATTTGGTAAAGGATAAAAACGACGATACAATCCACGAATTAACTGGAATAGAAACACGAAAAAAACAAGTAATATCATAGCTCGAAAGAATGTGTGCTTTGCATATAATTATCTTCGGTATATATATATATAAGGAGAGAACGAAAAAGAAAACAAACCAAACACTACGTTATATATGCATTTAATTTTATTAGTCACGAAATAAATCGAAAAATATAGACTAATATGTTAGTAGGCTAAATTGAATGTAGGTGTACGATAGATTTCGAAATCAGTCGATTTCGTTTCATCACCAAAATGTTTTAAAACTGCAAATCGAATTGCATATTGACCAGTCGAGAGAAGAGTCGCCGATGAACGTGTACAATTCGCAGCTAAATTACGTGGACACACATGACCATTCCAGAACATTTCATAATATTGAGTATAAGATTGTGCACGATTTGATATGACATTTCGCGCAACATTCGTCATATAAAATGACTCATTCGAATCAACTGAATAGACTAGTCCATAGCTAGAAAGACGAGAAGAATTCAACTGAAATATCAATGTCCATCTGTATGGAATTACCTTGTAGTCGAAGCAATTGAACCATCACCACTAGTTGAAACAACTTCAGCAAAGAGAACACGTGTTGACCACGCTAATACTGGTACGATGTAAACGCCGTCAGTAGCATTGAGATATGGTAAAGTAAAATCGAAAAGATAATAACCAGATGCATCGTAAATCGATGTGATGATAGCTGAAGCTTCACTTTGAACGATAATGCCTGCATTACCATAATCACCAACAACACCAGCATCTATTGACAAAAAAGAATTAGTTTTTTTTTAATTTAAAAAAAGAACGACTAAAGAATTTTGAATATTTACATGAAAGATGAACAGATGTTCCATCGATGGAATTTGTTGCATAGATAAAACCAGAATAAATTGGAAGTAGTGCTGTATTAGCTGATGTCGGTGGTGTAAATTGAAGAGTAATATTACGAGGTTCACCAGGTTCGAGTGTCACTTCTGTTGGATTGATAACAACAGTCTAGATTTACAAAAAAAAACGAGAATAAAGATTTGATTTGACAAAATCAGTTGATACTTACAGCATAATCAGCTGATTGTATAGGTGAAGACATAAGTTGATCATCATTTGCTTTTTTGCCTGTAAGTAATGATGCTCCGACATGAGTGAGTTTGTATGAAGTTGTTTGATTGCCAATATTTCGAAGAGTAACTGTATACGATTGAACTTTTCTTGTTGTATCATTGAGAGAAAGTTCACTTGGAGAAAAAAATGTATTTACACCCAAAGCTTGATAAGCATTGACTAATCCAGCACCTTGTTGAGCAGCCGTTGCGAGATTTTCTGAATTATAGAGATTCACTGGTGTTGAGGTCGATTGAAATATTGATTTAACTAATGAGAATGGTGGTCGACAAATACCGTTTGTTGAAGTACCATTGACTGTATTAGCAGGAGGATTGTCAATACTTGCGAGAAACAAGGCTAATGTTCTAGAAAGATATACTTTGTTTGTTTGTTTAATTAAGAATAAATGATCGAAATCATTACCCAGCGACATAACCTGTTGCAGCACGTGTATCTGAATAGGTAGCATAAGCTTTAGCAGCTTTTTGTTGTTGAGTTGAATAGGATGAAAGTGTTGAATAAACATTTCCTCCAATACCACTAAGTTGTGGTGTGAAAAATAAATCAGCTTGTGGACCGAACGAGCTGAAAGATGAGGGTGTTCCACCTGTGTCCTAAAATTTGACAAAATAATCTATGTTCGAACTAGTTTATTTATTTTTTACTGATTTTGTTGTATTTATCGTATTGGTAAATGTATAAATAGCTGAACCACCATTTGCATTGAGATCTTCGAGGATATTCAAACCATCTGCTAAACTAATCGATCCACTCGGAATATTCGGTGAACCTAGACGAAATGAATTCGATTGAAAAAGGAAAATAAATCCCCCCCAAAAAAAACCCAAACCTGTAATTGGACCAACATTGTACAATAAACATCCAACAGCTCCAGCATTCGCTGCTGAATTACATCGATCAGTCGAACCACATGAATCATTCCAACTGTAGTAGAATAGAACAACTTTGCCGGTGACATTTACCGATGGGCCTGAACAACCATCATTTACTACTTGATTTGCTTCTAAATTTCAATTGAAAATAAAAACAATGTCAAGAAATCAACAACTAACTATTCGCAATAACTGTCGAATTTGTTGTTGACGACCATCCTCCGTATATTCCAGACAAATAAATAATCGACTTTCCATCAGCTGCATTCATAACTGAACCAACAGTATATGTACTATCCACTGAGCCAATACTCATGGCACCGGTTTTTTCACTTGAATAAGTAACTGTCTGCATACCTGACGTTCCGTCATTACCTGCTCCAATTACGACATAAACTCCGGCATCTGTTACTCGTTTAATAGCGACAGCTTCAGGTGATTCATCAAATGGATCAGCATCAAGAAGAGTTAAAGTAACTAAATATCACATTTATCGAAAAATACTACCAATCAATTAAAAAATAACATACTAATATCAGCATTATCGCTTTGTGCTCGATAGATTGCTTTGACAATTATATCTAAAAATTGCAAAATTATAGCATAACGAATCGATTCGAAATCGATATATTTATCGTACCAGATGAAGTTGTGCCTGAACATCCAAAAATTCGATATGCACCGAGTGTCGCTTGTGGTGCAACACCAATAAATGGAACTTCAGTAGTATACTGTGTTTGTGTAATACCTGTTGTATTTGCTGCAATGACACCAGCAACAAGTGTACCTTGATCAAAGAAGAAAATTAAAAACATTTTCGAGATTAAGAAATGATTGTATACCAGCTGAATCAAGTGTACAACTATCTAATGGATCACTGTCAGGCGATGGATTTGAATTACTACTACTGTAACTATCTCCAACGAAATCTAAAAAAAAATTTAAAAAAAACTTCGATTTAGTTTGTTTTATTTTTAAATTTCAGTTTACCATAACCAAATGCCACTTTACATCCTGAACCAAAACAGCCGCCAAGTGCTGGATGCTTATAATCAACACCGGAATCTATCACTGCTATCTAAATGCAAGCAAATATCCACGTCAATTCTCCATTCAAATGATGATTACATACTCGAACGCCTTTACCATAATTGCCCAATTCATTATGAACTTGATTAACGCCGGTTAAATTATGTCCATTGATAAAATTTGACAGATCATCATCAGTTGCTTTCAATGAAATCGAACGTTTCTCTGTTTGAGGATGTGTAACCGTATAAACCGGATAGATAGCAACTATTTCATCAATCATTGAAAGTGCTTGCACAGCATGTTTATCCTCAACAAAAACTGATATTCCAGAAAATAAATCTGTGTCAATAATGTCTCGTTTTCGAACGGCTGATGAATCGATATTATGAGTTGATTTTAATGATCGAGTGATCAGTCCGAAAGGATCTTGCACACGAACATCCGTTGCGAATTCAACCAAATAAGCATTGTCAATTAAAACTCGATTATTGAGACTTCGTGCTGATGGAAACATTTTCAATTTTTCTTCTGCTCGTTTTTTGATACCTTAAAAACACAAATATGACTCAAAAATAAGGACAACACTGATCTCTCACTTTTGCCTGAGCTAGTTGTTGTACATTGAGTAAGAAATTGTTTTGCTGAGAATTCTACGAAAGCAACGAAGTTTTCTTTTTATTTTATCTCGAATAAGTTTCTCTACTTCGAATTGGATTTCCAAATGAACAAAAAGTCAATTGAATCGAACGTGTTTGTTGATCAGTAAACTTCATATTCACATTAATTGTCTTGTAAATTGTGGCAATATTTTGTCGAGCTTGATCAAAATATGCTAGATTACAAGCATCTGATCGGCATAGTTGTTTGTTTGCAATTTGAACGGAAACTGAAAACCAATCACCAGTTGTACTCTTACTCGACGAACACGGAAGACTATTAATACTGAAAAAACAACAAAAAAAAGTAAACTAAACAAATCATTTGAAAAACGAACTCGACGTCTTCACGTTTTTGACGGGAATCTGTTGAGAATTGTTGAAGAAATTTGCCATTGTTGATATTGAGATTGTTTATTCCAAGTGCATTCGACATCTAAATAGATATGAAAGATGAGAAGAAGAAAAAAATTGAAATGATATCGTACATCTTTCGATAGTTTTGATAGATCAGTAAGATTCAAAACACTTGCAAGAGCTAAATTACTGCGATAGATAATGTTTAAAGTAGTCGAACCTAACAGAGAAAAAATCTCGAAATATAAAAATTTACAACAACAAAAAAATCATAATTACTTGCGTTTCCATCAGCTATAGTGACGTCTTTCGTTGGTAGATATAATGGAATAAGACTAAGAACAATCGCTGCTGCAATGAGAAAAAGAACCAAAAACAAAAGGCATATTGCAATTAGAACCGTATAAGACCATCGTGATTCTGATTTATTCCTAAGAAATCATTTTATTTATTTAAATGAAATGAATATTGAACTCACCGGAAAATCGACTCAGTTGATAAAGTTGCACTTAACAATTGTTGACTCGTACCTGTAGACGAATTCATAGTAATAATACTGAAATTTAAAAGAAAAAATTATCATTAAAGTCATCGAGACGTAGCGGGCTTTAGTCAATATGCATAAACAAAAATATAATAAAAACTGATGAATTAGTATATAAATAATCAGTCATGCATCACATTTTTTCTAATGAAAGTAAGAAAAAAAAATGTATTCATGTGGTAAACACGTTGCAAAATCAAGGTTAATAATAATCTTGCTGACGTCAGACAGTCATTATTTACTTTTCTTCTTCATTTTCGAATGTGATTCATAGGATCAAATCATGTTTCTTCTAGTTTATTCGACACATTTGTCAATGAATCACACGAAAACAATATCAATTTTAGTGTTGCAATGCACTCAAATATTGTACCTGTACAGGCAAAAACTTTTCTTTAACTGACTACAATGTCTCATTAAGCCCCTTGACTCCATTAAAAGTTGTGATCCAGGATCTGTAATTAGACTTTTATTGAAACGGTTGGCAATTGATGTTAATTTTCAATTCGATGGTTTCTAATCGAACTATACTTTGATTTAGCCATTTTTTTTAATCTTAATTAGACGTGTCGTAATTAATATCATTAGAATTTTAAAAGTGTTATTTGAGATCTGCGCCGATGATATATGAACTGAAGTGTTCTTCATGGTTTTCATTTGCTCTTTGTAACTCATTATTAAAATTGGTTTTTATAATAAAAATTTTGCGTCTATTCAAAGACAAATATGTCCGATCTTGCACAAGCTGCAAGTTATTTAGAATATGCATCTATGATGTTTATGCGATGTTTCGGCTATACTATTATACCACTTGGTACTGTCGGTCATCTACTTAATTTTTATGTTTTCACTCGACCAACTCTACGACCAAATCCATGTGCTCGATATTTCTTAGCTGCTAGTATCTTCAGTATGCTGAATACTTGTGTAGCTTTACCAATAAGACTAGTTCAAAGTGGTTATGTTAATACGGATCCAGGAGCATATTCACTTCTTTTCTGCAAACTTTCTTGGTTTATTATTTTTTCCTTAAGATAAAGCATTATGTTATCTATAAATGTACATTGAAATTCATTGTTTATCTATAGAGGCTTATGTCCGTGACTAGTTGTATTAGCTTCAATTGATCGTTATTTGATCAGTTCATCATCGACAACAATGAGAATGTGGAGTAATCTTCGAATAGCGAATCGATTGATTGCGTTTACGGTCATAACTTCATTTGCCATCTACATTCATATTCCAATTTTGTTTCAAATTGGCAGTAGAACATCTAATGGTCCACTTAGTTGTTATCCAGCAGGAATATCAAATACTTATCGATTTATTTTGTCGATTCTCACGCTGATCTATTTTGGTATTTTACCTTCGTTATGCATGTTGCTTTTAGGTTTATTAACAATCCGAAATGTTCAACAATCAAGAAGACAAGTAGAAGATATGATCACTTCTAATCAAAACAATCGTAGACTTAATCGACAAATGCTTCGATTATTATCTGTTCAAGTATTTGTTTATTCTATAACGGGTTTAGCATATTCTGCTTTTACAATTGTCTTTGCTATCTTGGAAACTCAACGAAGAAACGTAGTGCAAATGGCGCAAGAACGTTTGTCTGTTGCAATAATAGGTTTACTTTCGAATCTTGGACCTTACTTGAGCTTTTATCTATTTACATTTTCAAGTGCCTTATTTCGTAAAGAGTTAACAAAAACATTTTGCACTTCATCACGAATTGGTCAACAATCAATACAAACAGAAAATGAGCGCAAGCGAAATGCAACATAAACATTTCATCTTATGAATGTGATTAATAATGAAGCTTGATTTATTATTCAAAAGAAATATATTTCATCGACACAAAATGACATTTTACTAAAAAATAACATTCCACTGGTTGAACCAAGATTTCCGTTGCACTCAGAAAAGAATTGACTATAAAATTCAATAAGAACGCTGCGGCATACGGGAGCTATTCGTGTGGTGTGTTTGTGTTGGTTGCGTAATACAGCAGATTTTAACTAGTTCTTTTCGAAATAAACCACTTGAAAGGGTGAATAAGTAGAAACTTAAACAAGGTCCAGTATTTGTCATCATTCCCATTACAGCAGTAATTAAACTTTCTTGAGCTACTTGAAACACGTCTTTCACTTGACTCGCTGTAATGGATGAGATGATTGTTGCAATTGAATAAGCTAAACATGTGATACAATAGACAAACACTTGAAAGAATAACATTCGAAGCATTTGTTGATTGATTTTACGATTGTTTCGGTTGACTCTTGTATTTTCAGCGGTGTCAGGGGCGGCAAGAACTCGCTTTGATCGTTCAATATTTCTGACAGTAAGTAAACCCAGAATTAGCATGCATAACGAAGGTAATAGACCAAAATAAATGAGATTGAAGAATGATAGAATGATTCGATACGTTCCCGGTGGTCCAGGTGGAAAACAAATTGGTTTTCCTGTTGCTGGAATAATATCAATTTGAAAGAAAATAGGAATATGAATATAAAGAGCAAATGCAGCGAATATTGTAAATATAGTCAATCGATTTGCTACTCGAAGATTACTCCATGCTCTTATTGTTGCCGATGGCGAACTGATCAAACATCGATCAATTGAAGCGAGTACAACCAGCCATGGGCATAAACCTCTATAGAAAAACAACGAAATCAGACACATGTTCTATGATAGAATGATACTACCTTAGAGAATAGAGAATAAACCACGAAAGTTTACAAAAGAGAAGCGAATGTGCTCCTGGATCAGTACCCACATAAGCGGATTGTACCATTCTTGTTGGTAAAGTACAACATGTATTGAGTAGACCAAATAGACTGGCTACTAGAAAATATCGGCTGCATGGATTTGATCGTAGAGTTGATCGAGTGAATACATAGATACTAAGTAGATGACCAACAATTCCAAGTGGTATGATAACAAATCCGTAACAACGAACGAACATCATTGCAATATAATTCAAATTATTGGCAGCTGCTACAATATTTGATGTTGTTTCTGTAGACATTTTGGTCGTTCTGGCTTGTTTATTTCAGGTGTGATAAAAAAGGAAAATATTTAAAACGACGAACTCTTAATTACTCTCGTCAGTAATTGGCTTTATTCAAAATTAAAGTCCATATATTATATTATGGAAACATCAGAAGTGAATCAAAGAAGAATTAAAACAAAGAATCTTTTGTCCATATTAAACATATTTGCAAGAGATAAATAATTTTGCACGTAACACTATATGACGAAAGACAATGACAAGAAATCTTCATCAATCAATCTGTTTAAATATTCCATGTTGTAAATGCGCTTCAACTTAAGAACAAGTTAACCTACTTTCTACTATTTATTTATTTTTTTTATCTATAATTAAGTGTAGACTATATATATTCGTTGATTGTATACGCAAAACAACAAAATAATTGCATGTCGTGTTTCTATAAATAAATTTTCTGATACCGTTAATAATTAATGCATTTTCATTTCTTTTTAAGATAAAATGTCATAGATATGACAAACGTTATACTAATCGTACGAAACGGAAGTGACGAACTTTTCTTGCTTCACTGAGTACGCTGAATGGGTATAATTAGAATAATCAATGACAAAAAAACAACATTAACAAAGAAGTGATTGAAAAAGAGCTGCTGAAATTAAAAAATCATAACATTAATTGGTTCCTGTTCGTGTGAGTCTTTTGTATTTGAATAGTATTTCTTTTCCGTCCACTTAACAGTTGAATTAACTCTTTTCGAAATAAACCACTTGAAAGGGTGAATAAGTAGAAACTTAAACAAGGTCCAGTATTTGTCATCATTCCCATTACAGCAGTAATTAAACTTTCTTGAGCTACTTGAAACACGTCTTTCACTTGACTCGCTGTAATGGATGAGATGATTGTTGCAATTGAATAAGCTAAACATGTGATACAATAGACAAACACTTGAAAGAATAACATTCGAAGCATTTGTTGATTGATTTTACGATTGTTTCGGTTGACTCTTGTATTTTCAGCGGTGTCAGGGGCGGCAAGAACTCGCTTTGATCGTTCAATATTTCTGACAGTAAGTAAACCCAGAATTAGCATGCATAACGAAGGTAATAGACCAAAATAAATGAGATTGAAGAATGATAGAATGATTCGATACGTTCCCGGTGGTCCAGGTGGAAAACAAATTGGTTTTCCTGTTGCTGGAATAATATCAATTTGAAAGAAAATAGGAATATGAATATAAAGAGCAAATGCAGCGAATATTGTAAATATAGTCAATCGATTTGCTACTCGAAGATTACTCCATGCTCTTATTGTTGCCGATGGCGAACTGATCAAACATCGATCAATTGAAGCGAGTACAACCAGCCATGGGCATAAACCTCTATAGAGAAAGAAATCAATTTCATATTTAATGATGAGATGATGCTACCTTAGAAAATAGAGAATAAACCATACGAGTTTACAAAAGATAGATGAATGTGCTCCTGGATCGGTATCTACATAACCAGCTTGTACAATTCGCATAGGCAGATTAAAACATGCATTGAGTAGACCAAATATACTAGCTGCTAGAAAATATCGAGCACATGGATTTGATCGTAGGGTTGATCGAGTAAATACATAGATGCTAAGTAGGTGACCGACAGTTCCAAGTGGAATGATAACGAATCCATAAGAACGAACGAACATCATTGCAATATAATTCAAATTGTTTGCAGCTAGTGCAACACTTGAGACAGTCGACGACATGCGTTTTGAGAAGATTTCGCAAAATGGCAGATGGGTGTATTAAGTCTATGAAAAGGAAATAACTTTCAAGCTGACAAAGAAAGGAAAACAGCTAAGATTTCTCTTTTTCTTCTATTCTATTATGTTTTATATGCTTTATATACCACGAGGAAAAATGAATTCCGAGTACTTTAGCTAATTAATTATAAATTCACAATTTTGAGATTAACTTCGAGGGTATCTGGTATGTACAGCAGAAAAGGAGATGACATCAACCATAAACTAGTACATAACTATTTTCTTATCGTAAGATTCCCTGTCAAATTCTCTATAAAACGTATAATATCTTATTATTTTAAATCTTCGTTATTATCTTAAGAAATACGATATAATTTTTATAGCTCAAGAATGACACTTTAGTTCTCGAAATAAGCGTAATTTAAAATGAGAATTATCGCAGAATAACATTCATTTTTATGAATGATAATTACCAGTTTTGACCCTCATATGATTGTATTGTATTTCTTAAGATAAGTTAATAAAAAATATTTGAAATAATAAGATATATACGTTTTGTAGAGAATTTGACAGGGTCTTTCTTTACGACGCATACGTTAAGTGAATGAGCGCCTGGATCGATGTCGGAGAAGCCAGATTGAATAACTCCCAGCGGTAGATTATAGCATGTAATTATAAATTCAACAATAGTTGCTGCTAAGCAAATGACTGATAGTATCGAGAGGTATTGCAATATAATTCAAATTGTCTGCTGAGGACATTTCTTAGAGGTGCGAAAGTTGAAAATGTTAGCGAGTCTAATCTTTAAATATTTATAGAAGAAAAGTTCAAAGGGAATGAAATTAATAAATTCAGTCTGTCGCTGACAAAGAACTATATTCATAAAATTCTAAATGTACATGATTATTTAATAAGTATATTCATGTTTAATCAAGTTCAAAGTTGCGAATTGAGTTCAATTGACAAAATTACATGTTTTAGTTTTTAATAATGATAGTAGAAAATATCAAAAGGAATGAACATCCGGATAACATGTACTCGAAAAAAGATTTTTTTTGTTTTATAAGTGCGTTCTTAATTATTTTGATCCACTTTTTTAAGAAATCGAACTAATTCATCAAAATAAGGCGACTGATCGTCCCACATCGAACAATGACTACCATTTGGACATAACAAAAACGAGCCATGTTTCATCTGTGTAGACATCCATTTCATATATTCAGGATCCATTGTATCATGTGTAGCACCGATGATTAATGTTGGCACTTCGATTTTTGAGAGATCATTTGATCTATCCCATTTAGCTAATAGGCCAGATATGCCAAATTCTGATGGACCTTGCATTAGAATATAAACCTCTTGATTGAGATGTGACATGGCACGATTAATCGATTCGGGCCAAGGTTTTAAACGACAAAAATGTTCAACATAAAAATTCGACATTAATAATTCCGTGTATGTTGGATTTTCATAATCTTTATTTTTTTCAAATTCTTTGATCATTTTATATACTTTTGCACCCATTTGTTTGGCTAAAACATTTTCAGCATATTCAGCATAAGCAATCGCACTACTCATCATATTACTAATAATCAATGCTTTTAAATTATGTTGATATTTTAATGCATATTCGATTGCTAAAATACCACCCCAACTATGTCCTAAGAGATAGAAATTGTTTTGATTCAATTGAAGAGCTTGTCGAACTTGTTCAAGTTCATCGACAAAACGTTTGATTGTCCATAAACTAACATCAGTTGGTTTATCACTCATGTACGATCCTAATTGATCATAGTAATAAAATTCAATGTCTTGTGCAGGAAGATATTGTTCAAAAATTTCAAAGAATTCGTGACAACCACCTGGTCCTCCATGTAAAAGTAATAGTTTTATTGTTGGATTATTTCCAATACGTTTTGTCCAAACATTGAATTTTCCTATCGGAGTTTCGATAGGAATAAGTTTTACATCAGATTCTGTTGTCATTTATAAAAGAGATAACAAGTGAATAGTGCATTTATTTCATCCATAAAGTCGAATATTTAATCTCGAATCAAGTTTGATATAGATGTCATCTTAATTTTTATTCGTATGTAAAAGAATAATATTCTGCACAGTAAAACAAATTCGTCTGACATTGATATGAATGATATTGTTTGATAGTTTTTTTAAAATTTTTTGAGATTTCAATAAGCTCATGATTGATAGTTAGAAATAAATTTTCACTGATAGTTACACGTTTGATTCGGCAACAATTATATTCACTGTTTTTTTTATTCTTTCGAAAAAACAAATAAGGAATTGCAAGCAATTTATACGATTTCTTTAAGAATATTATTTAAAATCATTCTTCTATCCAGTATAACTTGCTGGTGAAACTATCGTATTTATAATTAATTTAATTTAAAAAAATTTCTTCAAAAATCAAGTAAGAAAATGCTCAGATTTTAAACATTGCTTATATACGTTGTTGGAAAAAGAAAAAGCCAAATTACCTGTAATTTCATCAGACAATATTATCACAGAATGAATTTCACTTTTGCATGAAGAGGCGAATTATCTTCGTTTATCATATGTTTGTTGGTTTTTTCCGACAAGATTTCCGGACACATCACATATATAAATAAATTGCCAAAGCGGAAAGTTGTTTTTAAAGCTTCTTTTGTAACGTGAGATATTTCCGTTTCAAGTAATATCTAGTTACATTATATTATTATTCATATAACTACAATGGCAACTGTAGTAAACACAAATGAACTAGAAGAATCAACACTGGTAAACAAGAAAGCAGACTCATCTGAATATACACATTGCAAGAAAAATATAATATTATTTTAATAAGTTTTTAAAATTTGATTTTCCTTTTTCAGTACATCAACATATTCATAATCCACAAATTGTGCCGCGTGTACCAACAAATATTACAACGGAAGGCACGTCCGGTAAAATAGCCCGACCAAGAGATAATTCAACGTCAGCAACACCTCTTATTGAAAAGTCAAATGCATCTAACAATAAACTCCGACGATTTTTTCAACGTATCTGCGGCTGTTGTTGTGAATTAGAGGAAAACTCGTGTCAACCAGAAAATAATCAAACAGATGAAGTTTTGAGCAACGAGTATTTTCTAGAACTCGTAGGAAACAAAACCCAGCTTTTATCTATTTAGAAATAGTCGTGATTGTGAGCCAATAGTGTTGGAAACATCTAATTTGACCGTTGATAATACATCACAATTGAACTTTGAAGAGAATATTAATGAAACGTGTTTATCGGAAGAAAGACAAAGCGAACATAGTATTGATGAAGTTGTCAATCAAGGTGAGCATAAATGAAATTTATACGCATTTTGATTCCCATTCTACTATCAAACTATATTTCAAATTCAGTTTTAGAGCAAATCAAAGCCGATATAACTGATAATGAAATATCTATTAATGACCAATTTGATCCGTTAGATAGTGATACTAATACACAACTGATACAAGAACAAAATCAATTAGCAGCTTCTTATGAGAATGAGAATTTACCAGATAGTAATGATAATGCTCAAATAGAAATTATTACAGAACAAGAACAACCAGAAGTTTCTTCTTGTGATACTTTATTAAATATCGATGATGATACAAAAGAGAAATTGACTCAAGAATATGCAAGAGAGAAGGCCTATTATGAGACTTTTCCGGATATTAGTCATAAAAATGAGTCAGATATTAAACAAGCAGAAGAATTAACTGAATCCATATTGAGTAAATTACCCTCTGGTGATGTCAGTGATAGGAATACTGCATGCCATGTTTTGAATAATTTATTCAAATCTGGCGACAAGAATTGCCTATTTTTCGATTCTAAAAAAGGTATGAACCTTCATGATACTTTTCAGAATGCAGCTGATCTTGAATCAGATAATCGGCCAATTGTATTAAAATTTAGCAGCAGTGAGGGACTAGGTAATATTGATCATGTTCAAACAGAAGAAGAAGAATTAAAACTTGCTCATACATTAAACAATGCCATACAGAAAAAACAATCACATCCTGTACTTGATGATATTATTGAACGATTAGCAAGAATACATGGTGTTAGAAAGGAAGACATTGCTATTCAAAATGTATTCAGTGGAACAATGAATACTGTTTACACTGTTACAACACCATCGGGAAGCATAACAATAACAGCAGATTTATCAATAGAGAATTATAAAACAGACTTTCCAAATATTATTAGTGTGCGAGTACATCCGCTTGTGGACCGCCCCACATTCGACATATCGATGTTTGATCCTCGTGGTAATAAAACCTTTCCAAATACTCTAGAGACTTTTAATATTGGTCCGAGTGGGCGCCAACAATTATATACGCAGCCGGCTGGTTGGACACGATATGGTTTAAAAGTATTAGGAAAATATGATAATGATTATTGGCTACATCCATTTCAACACCCTCAAAATTGGTTCAGAGCCTTTCATGGTACAGGAAGTGCAACCAATGATGATTTCGATAATAACAATCAAGTAGCTGATCAGAGATATGCACCTGTTGATGCTCTTTCGAGCATATATAGAACTGGATTTCGTCTAGCAAGAGTTAAAGCTTATGGACCAGGCGTTTACTGTTCCCCAAATCCTCTAGTTCCAGAAAATGATTATGTCCGCAAAGTTCCCGTTGAAACCGAAAATGGAACAAAATATTATAAGTGTATGCTACAAGTAGCTGTACATCCTGATGGAGTCACATTTCACCGCAACAATAGTGTATGGGTTGTTGCAGATCCTAAAAATATTCGACCATATGGTATACTCATCAAAGAAACTCCATAACCTTCAAAATAGTTTTAATGCTATTATACAATTTTCTATTTTTTTTCAGTTAAAAATTTATAATAAATAAAGATCTATTTAATTTCAATGAGTTAATATTAATGAAAAGTCATTCTACCATTGCCTTTTGTAGGTGATAACTGAATAACGAATAAGTCCATCGTCACGTGGACAGTTTTGCTGATTAGTAAATTACACACACGCATCGAAATATGTTGCTTTAAAAGAAAATTTTGAATGAGAACTCCCAAAGTTTATTAAGAAAAATTGGCAATTTTCAGTGAGATAAACAAAAAAAATGTACCGTTGAAAATTTCTTATCAATATTCGTGTAAATGAATAACTAACTCGAATTTTGAATTATTGGCTGGTTTTGTCGTAACAATAAAATTTTTTATTCCACGATATATTTGCCTATCGACGAACGCTGATTGTTGATTATTTTGCTTAATTTGGCAGATAATATTGAAACAACATTTATAAAATTAAAAGGTATTTCATGTGACTCGATGTAAGTCAAAAAAAAGAACAGTACTGCTGAGTACTATTCTTATTGCTGAAGTGATCTTTTCCTCTGATATCCGATTATTATATACATAAATGAAAAAAACTTCTTATCTTTTATATTAAAAGAGAGTAAAGTTATGTTCTGTTATGTAAGAACAAACAATACACAACACACTTTCTTATCAATTTCGTATTCATTATTCTGTTCTTTCATTAGTTACGATTGGTTGCACACGATTTTATATCCTTGACACACACAGACAGACAGAAAAATATTGTTTCATGAATGTACGAAAAGAAATCAATGAAAGATATTCAAAAATCTTCGATTATATCGTTTGGTTACGAAATGATCATACGATAAAGAATTTAAAAATATCAAAATCTTTAATAATAATGATGAATTCATTGATTTTATTAGTGAAATACAAGCGAAAAATATCGTTGTCATTATTGATCAAGATTTTGTTTCGAATATTCTTCTATTTTTGGATGATTTCACACAAATAGATCGTATTTATATTCGAAATAACGATGACGATGAATCTAAACTTTTCCAAACAATTGAAAAAGGTCTTCAAGAATTTGTTGATGAAAATCAAGACGACAAGTCAGTTTTTTATCTTAATCTTGCAACGATTTATATCGATCTTAATGATCGAAAATTGGCGTTGAATTATTTAAAGAAAATAATCGATTCTAAGAAATATTTTACAATTGAGTTTAATCTTCAATATTCTCGTTTTTATAGGTTAGATAATAATTTTGAAAAAGCTATTAAACATGCTGAAAAAGCTTTACAATCATGTGAAGAAAACAAAGATTTCGATCAACTATTTCTTTGTTGTACGATATTAATCGAATTCTGTCCAAAGCAGTCCGATTTCTACATAAAAAACTTCTTCATATCATCACCAAACAAGAGAACTTTTACGAAGAAATTTACAATTCAATTGCACTTGTTTATTTCAAATATTTGAACAAGCCACAAGATTATATTCTCTATCGAAGTTTAATTGTTCGATTAAAATCTAAACTAAAGCAACACATTTGCTTCCGACGTATGTGTCATTTATCGTAAAACTTGCATTTTTCCCCTGTTAATGACAAACTAAATAAAAAAAATGTACGCTGACTGGTTTTTTCCATTCTATCACGACGCTCTCGCTTTTTCTTCCGTTCTCTTGCTGTAGGGTATACGCACTTCGAAAAAATACCCACATAAAACGTCCATGTGAGTGTTGTTGTTGTTGTTTTTCTTCTTTTTACTAAAACAGTCGTCGATCAAGTAAACGAAATATATTTTTATCTCGAAACGATGTCGATCAATCAGGTTGGAATCGAATTATTGAACGTTTTAAAAATGAAAGGCAGAGATCCAAAAGACATAAATCAACGAGTAGACGAAATTTATCGTCGATATGGTTTTGAAAATATCGAAAGATGGAGAAATCAATCGAATAAGAAAAACACGTTTCTTCACGAACTTGTCGAAGCTAAAATGGCCGAAACTATTCAGCATATTGTAACCGTGCATAAATTTCCCATTAATACTGAACGTAATCAAGATAGACTCACAGCCTATGGATTGGCCATACAAAACAATTATAAAGAAGTTTGCAAGGTGATGGAAGACTTAGGCGCAGAGGAAATTGAAACCGTCGATGTTAATCAGTGGTCAGCAGATGAAGATAAAGAAAAATCGATGAATATGGTTTGGGTAGATTTAGAAATGACTTCGATAGAAGATCCGAAAATTCTCGAATGTGCTGTTATTATAACTGACAAAGATTTGAAAGAACTCGACTCAGCTGAATGGGTGATTCATTTCGAAAAACAAGAATTAGACGGATTGGGCCAATGGCATCAGGAACATTTTGGTCCACCATCGAATGGCAAAGGTGGAAATGATCTGTTTGCTGATTGTATTAAATCGAAGTTGACCAATGATTATGTCGAAAATGCATTATTAACATTACTTAAAAAATATTGTCCTGAAGGCAAATGTTCTCTCGCTGGAAGTTCGATTCATACTGATAAACTCGTTTTAAAAACATGTATGCCGAAAGTGCATAACTATTTGCATTATCGTATTATTGATGTGAGTTCAATTCAAGCAGTTATGAAACGATGGGCGTCGGATATCGAAAGTAAAATTAAGAACCGATTAGCGAATGGCGGTCAAGGCACAGTGAATCATCGAGCTATGGATGATATTCGATGGTCGATTTCATATATGAAAGCATTTCGCAAGTTGATGATTGATGCAGTGTAAGAGTTAAACAAAAAAACAGAATTTCATTTTATTTTTTCTTCTTTTTTTTATTAGTGAAGCAAGCTCTGGACAGCGCGGTGCTCGTGGTGGAGCGCACGTAAATAATCGTGGTTCTGTCGACAAAAATAATCATCATCGTCATTCGCCACAACATCATGATAATCATCAGCATGGTGCTCGTGGAGGACAGAGACGTGTACTTGCACGTCAAATATCGGAACCATACGAAAATGTGAACATTCCTCAATTGAAACAAGGTTTTTTGATGACGGATTTATACAAAGATGAAAAACAAGTTGTCGCACGTCTTGAACTTGAACAAAAATATACCGGTAGAGAATTAGGATTGCCAGACAAAGATTTAAGAATTTACAATGAAAATCCACATTTACGCGAAATATTTTGTAATGGACAAACTATCCAAATGTTTGAAGGAACAAAATTTACAAGTGAACAGCGTTGTCTACAAACGATACCTTCAGGATCTGAGCCTGAGTCTAGTACACCCAGTCAGTCTGTCTATTGCACGACGGAACATTGGGGACAACGAAAATTAATTTTAACTGAAATCGAATTTCTAACGAAATACACAGCAAATAAACCGTTTTATGTTATTTATGCTGGAGCAGCGCCAGGTTGGCATATTCAATATCTTAGTGAATTATTCCCCAAAGTGAATTTTATTCTTTACGATGAGAAAAGTTTTCCTTTTCCATCGAACGACCGCATCAAGGTGCGTGGAGAACCATTTACAGAAGATTTGGCACGACAATATTATAAAGATTTGGGCTCTGATGTTTTATTTATTTGTGATATACGCTCAACTTCAGAACTAATTCGTGGACCAAAAGAACTTCCGGATGATATGAGTCTTCAGTTGAAATTACATCAAGCACTCCGACCTCGATATTCATTATTATATCTTCGAATTTCACGTGAACATAAAACATTTCGTTATCCCGAAGGTGATTTAATTATTGAACCATGGTCGTCCCGAAAATCAAGCGAATGCCGATTAGTTATTGAAAAAGATGCTAAAATGACAGAACATCGTTCGCAAGATATTCAGAATAGTTTAAATCATTTTCAAAATTTTACTCGTACATTATATTATCCACATGACATGGATCGAGTCACTAGCGAAGGTCTCGATCATTGCTATGATTGTCGAGCAGAAATTAATATTCTTGGAAATTATTTAACAAAAATTCAAGGTATGAAAATGGACCAAGAGATATTGGCTCCGATAGCGAATCTATCAAAAAAGATCTCAAGAAAAATTATTGACAAAGAACGACCATCATTTCTAAATATCGATCGAACATTAGCAATTGTCCCAAAGAAATAAACAAACAACTATAATTAAATAACAAGACACTTATATCGTCTTTTTTTTCTAAAACTTTTTTTTTAATTTCATACATAAATATATACATTTTTTTTCTCTTCTACGTACATTCATGTACAAAAATAATTACAAATTCCAACTTAAACTGATTTGATCTCCAAGTCTCTGAATTCGATAATTGAATAGTAATTTTTGAAATTCAATTAGATTGACTAAATTATCGACGATTTGGTTCGTTGCATGCAGAATACTGAGTATTAATTTGTCAAGACGAGGAAATAAATTCGTTGATTGTTTAGTAAAAATCCATTGAAGAAATAATTGTAAATCGATTAGATTTCGAAATGATGTTCGAAATAATTCCATCGATGGGCAAAGTGTAACAAGAAATTGAATTTGTCCAAAATCAAGTAATTCATCGAGATGAACATTAATGATTTTATTATTAAACGCAATTGATTGAAGAATTTTCGATTTTTCAGTTGACAAACGTTTAGCCTCGGTTGAACATAATGACGAGATTTTCAATGAATGAAGATTAGGCAAAAGACGAAGGAGTTTCACACAAATTAATAACGGTACTTTGCTACAATCAATTGAGAGACAAGTAATATTAAGCAAGGCAAAGATTGTACTAAAATATTCGTGAAATGTTTCAGCATGAGATGATGAGCAATGATAATGTGTGTCGAATGAAGATGCTGATGAATCAATTGAATAGATTAAATCATTGTTTGTTAATTCTAAATTAAAAATCCAGTTTTTATCATGCCAAAACGATGAGAAGAAACGATCGAGTAATTTATGAAATGAACTTTGTTTAAATTGATCTTGAAAATATTCGTAATATTTCATTCGAAAATTCTTTAGATTGGGCATTGTTTGACAAATAATTGTTTGCCAACGTTGAGCATCAAGATACGTAAAATCATCGTGACGAATTACGATTCGGAAGCGCTTTAAATTTCGAGCTATTTTATTTAAAATCATTTCTAATAAATCAAATTTGAGAAGACACTTTTCGATAATTAAACTCGTTAAATTTGGCACCGAGAAATGAACATGTTTTTCCACATATTCATTCGCTTGAAACAATGTTTGACATGATAAAGATTTCAAGTTGGGTAGACAAGATAAAATCGAAAGAAAATCATCGATTGTACAGCAATGATCGATTTTTAAATGTTCGATTGAACTAAATTGATGTTTATCGACAACGAATAGAGCTTGTTCGAAATCATCGAGGTCTTCGATCAATGGCAATGACAATTGAAATATTTTCAATGTTCGAAACCGAAAGATCAATCGATAGATATAACTAACGTCAACGAAACAACTTGTTAGACTGCATGTCAATGAAACGAGATTGGTCAATGAGAGACAATCGATGAGTAGAACAGTTAGTTTGTAAGCTGGCAGTGAATTGAGATGAAGTTGACGAAGGTTTTCAAATGTTTGATTGAGCGGACAAATGGAGAGAAACGAATCCAAGAGGAATTCATCGGCAAATTTTAATGAACGAATTCGAGATGAATTCGGAAGGATATTCGTTCGGCAATTGTGTTCAAGATTCGTCGATGTTATTAAATTGATTTTAAAAGAAACGGATGGATTTGAAAGAAGATATTGAAAACGAGAATTTAATTTTGAAAATCCATTTAAGATATCACAACCATCGAGATAATCGAAGATTTCATAGAACAATTCATTCGATAGATTCTCGATTGTTGTTCGTCGATAACTAACAGACATCGAAAATATTTGCTCGTTTTTTTTCTTCTTCTTCTCTTTTTTTTTATTCTTACTTTCTTTTACATCTCTTCGTTTCGTTGTCTATCGTTTGATTCATATTTAATAATCGTTTCGTATGAGTCACTAGAGTATACATCTACAAAAACGAAAACATACTATTCGATCGCGAAATATCATGTGATGAATATACACTTTTTTCTTACGTGTTCTTATCTCGAGAGAAAAGGAGCGAAGGTAAAAAAAACGAAATTGAATTTTGTTTTTACTCGCGTCGAAAATTAACATTGACTCATTAAATCAATAGAAAACACGTTCGAGAAAAACAACAATATGAAATGCAACGAGGAGTAAGGTGCAAGTTTATGTGTGTTTAGTTACGTTGCCTCGACAAAAATTGAAACTTTTGAGTTTTGATCAAGTTAATATTGTGACAAGAAAGTAAATGTAAACGAATATCAACGAGAAAAACAACAACAACTACTTCGAAGAAGAAGGAGAAGGAGAAAAAAAACAAAAGTAAAAACCAATACGATCTAGGCAAAGAACTGACGTCAGTTGTTGACATCTGCTGACATCAATAGACAGAAAATATATTTTCTATTTTATATTCGTTCTCTTTCACTGTAATTATAAGTCATATTTATAATTATCATGAAGGATATCTTACAGCTACAGGATGTTGAACATTTCCTTTTCGTTTAAATATAATAATTATTTAGCACATGTGCTCTCTAGATAAAACGTTTTGTATAGTCTATTCTATTCTATTGGAAAACGATTTATTAAGAATTTATTCGGATAAAATTACAAATTTTCTCTCGACAAACAGGACATTTTTGAAGAGCATATCCACACGACACGCACGCACACAAATGTCCGCAAGGCATGCAAGCCAATTGTTTTTCTTCGACAAGACAAATAAAACATTCTCCTAGTGATGGTTCGGTTGGTTCAGTTTGTAGTTCTTGAGGACGTGTTTTAGATGGAACGACAAGATTATTTGCTGAACCTTTGATATAGTCGATTTGCTTTTGAAGAATTAAACAAGCAATAGTTAAATCAGTATCGCAGACGAAATCATCTTTTTTAATTCGTAGTTGATCTTCGATACAACGTTTGATAACAGCTAGAGAATATTGATTACGACTACGAAGCTGTTGAACAATGGGTAGATCTAATCGAGCTGCAACTAAACGATTGAGCTCAGTGTTATCAGCTTGATTTTGTTTTTCTGACGTTCGTTTTCTCGACATTTGAATTCTTTCGTATAGACGATTTCCACACAAATCTCTTGCGTATGAACATTGAGGAAACCATCGCGCATGTTCAATCATTGGATCATCGTTCGGACTCCATTTATGTAGTGAACCATTGCAAAAGAAACATGTGACTGTATTATTCATGCCAGCAAAGAAGAATCCCGCTCGAACGAATTGTTCGACACTTGGCGATTCGATTGTCCATTCAGGATGAGAATAGGTTGCATGTCGACGTATTGGTTCGGTCATAGATCCATGTGACGGCTTGAGTTTGACTGCGAGATCATTGTTGAGAATTTTCGGTGAACGATCTTCGAGAGACATGGATTGAACGAATAAACATTGAGGAGATAGTCGTCGATGAACTTCACTTGGATCGTCATTGATCGACCATTCGTGGCAGATTTTGTTACAATATATACAAATAACACGATCGGATATATTACAGAAGAAGAAACCAGCACTAATCATTGAATCAGCACTCGGCTGTGAATGACACCAGTGAGAGAAACTACGTATACGAGCATTTTGAGTAGATTCAGGTTCCTTGAAAAGGAACTCGTTTTTCGTCGGTGTTTTCAAGGTCGAAGTACGCGAACAACCCGAATGACAGGGTGAATTCGATGTAACTAAATGTGTTGTAGGTTGAATAAGATCAGGAGTTGCCATTAGTATAATTAAATAGAAATAAAATAATTTTTGCTTGAAACCATCTATATTTATAAATTCAGAAATGTTCTAGAGAATTTCAATTGCGTCGCTTGATGTTCGAGTCAATATACGAGGGTTTCGGTAGAGGAAAGTGAGTCATCAAACGAGAGAAAGAAAAGAAAAGAAACATTTACAATGTTGGATATATCCATCATAACATTCATTCGCCAATAAGAACCAATAGGAATGTGGGAAATTTCCAAATATCATTATAAAAAGAACGTTATAGTTTCCAACTCAATCTGGTTTTTTTTATGGCATTTATTATGATATATATATAAGGAGAAAAATCCAAGTAATTTAATCTCTAATTTATTTTGTTAATAAATGAATCGAAGTCATATTGACTTAACTATCATATATAATTACAGGAAAACATTTTTTTGATCTGTTTGTGCGTGTTAAATACATGGGATAGAAATAAATAGACGAGATTAAATTAAATCTCACTTTGTAAATGTAACTATAATGAAAAAGAACAAGAATCTATTGTGGATTGTTTTGTATATTTTAAATAAAATATCAACAAGTAAGTGATCGAAAATTCGAAATATGATTTTTATACTGTTAGCAAAATGAAAGGTTCGTCTGCAAACTATAATCAACCAAAATTTTGTCCACGAGCAGCATGGAATTCAGAGGCTTCTACTTTCCTGAATATTCTTGAACATGATCATATACTAGACAGTTTCTTTGTTGACATTGACAATACTGTTATTGTACCAGTTGAACATTTGAATAAAACTATTGTATTGTATGTTACTACTGACAATTTAACAAAGATAGATATAAATGTAACGTACGATTTGACTGCAATTTTCGTTAATACCGATGGAAATTTATTGTTCAGTGATCGTGGGACTCGAGGAGTGTATAAATTGACATTGAATGAATTGAAAATCGAACCTATCCGTATGTTTAACGCAACATGCTATGGTCTTTTCGTGCTTGATGATAATACGATATACTGTTCACTTTATTCTTTGCATCAAGTTGTTACAGTTACGTTTAATGATAGTTCAAATACGTCAAGCTTAGTTGCAGATGAGCTAAAATATCCGTACGGTATTTTTGTTGACGAGAATCTCAATTTATATGTAGCAGATAGTGGTAATAATCGAATTCAATGTTTTCAATTTAAATCGGAATATTTGGAAGGAACAACAGTTGCAGGAACAAGTAATACTATCGAACTCGATAATCCGACGAGTATTACTTTAGATGCTGACAAATATTTATTTATTGTTGATAGTAATAATCATCGAATAATTGCATCGGGACCAGATGGTTTTCGATGTATACTTGGATGTTTTCGTACTTATGGTTCAAGACGTAGTCAACTTCATAATCCTCTTGCTTTGAACTTTGATAATAATGGAAATATATTTATTTTGGATAAAGGCAATCAATTAATTCAAAAACTTCATCTAACAACTAACTCTTGTAGTAAGTAAAAAAGGAAAAAAATGTTCTACTGTTAGAATAATATGTTTTTTTTAATGTAGATGATAGTTACGCTATGCCAAAGTTCTGTTCAATGATATCGTGGGATCAGAATCCAGTGATGCTTATGGAAAAAAATGAGTATGACGAAATTTCTATTGTTGATCAGCAAATATTTCAATTATGGTTTAACAAAACTACACGTCCAACTGTTATCAATTATGGTAGCTTGTTTTATTCGCATAGTCTTACAATTAGTGTCAATGGTGATATCTATTTTTATATTGATGATACAGAAAATGATATGAGTTACTGTAAGACTCCAATTAGAACATTCACTCGTAGTTTCAAAAAATCGAAGAAGCCTTCTAAAAACCGGGGAATAAACTGGCTAATAAACTTGGGAAAAAACTGGGAAGAAAACTGGGAAATGATACTTGTAGAATATTTTCGTTTATGTTGTCGTGGAAAAAAAGAAAATTGGTGTGATCATCATGATAATCGCCACGGCCATTCATTTCCGAAGTTTGAATGCAATATTATCGAAAAGAACTTAACAGCTATGGGTAGTAGCGTTCTCAATGAAACCGATATTGATGATTTTGGTATGATATATAAATGGTCATTGACTACAAATTGTGCAACACATGTAGCCAATATTACTGGAAGCTGTTTTTCATTATTTATGGATAATAATAATAGTAGTAGTATATACTGTTCTATGATTAATGATCATCAAGTCGTAAAAATACAATTAAATGATAGCGAAAATACAACTGATATTGTTGCAGGCAATGGTACTAATGGATCAGAATCTGATATGCTTTATTATCCATCAGGCATTTTTGTCAACAAGACTTTCTATTTGTATGTCGCAGATTGTTACAATCATCGAATTCAATGCTTTGCATCAAATGATAGAAACGGAATTACTGTCGCAGGAAAAACAAAACCAGAAACTATTACACTTTCATATCCTACAGCAATTTTACTTGACGGTAATGAGTATTTATTTATTTTGGATAGTGGAAATAGGCGTATTGTTGGATCAAGTTCAACTGGCTTTCGTTGCATGGTTGGTTGTTCAGAATCGAACGAATATAGTTTTGCTGCTTTTACTTTTGACAGTTACGGAAATTTACTTGTTTTTGATGACGCCAAAGAACTTTTACAAGAGTTTCACTTATCGACGAATTCTTGTAGTATGTATCGACAAATATCATATGTATATATAACTATATTCTCATCAAACTTTAGAATTATCCTACAATGAACCGAAGTTTTGTTCGCATGCGGAATGGGATCCAAAAGGAAAAACTTTTTCGGAATTAACCCATTTTACAGGAACACAGATAGGACTTTTCGTGGATGCTAGTAATATTATTTATATTCCTAATCAGAATGGAGATTATATACATTCTTGGTCATCAGGAGCTACTAATTCAAATAGAGATATTTTCAAGAATATTTCAAATCCCGCTAGTCTGTTTGTTACATCAAATGGTGATGTTTTTGTTAATAATGATAAAGAAAATCGAATAGAGAAACAGACAGTTAATTCAACACAGATCATACCAATCATGTCTGTTAATTCAACATGTTATGGTCTTTTTATTGATCTCAACGATATGATCTATTGTTCTATGAAAGATTTGCATCAAGTAATTCAAAAATCGTTGGATAACAGTCATGATAATGTTTCAGTTATTGCTGGAAATGGTTCACCCGGTTCGACAATGGATATGCTTGATAATCCTCATGGAATATTCGTCAGTACTAGTTCAGATCTCTACGTTGCAGATTGTGGAAATGATCGAATACAATTATTTACGTATCCAGATAGGAATGGTACGACAGTTGCAGGAAATCAATTAACAAAAACAATTAAACTCAATTGTCCTACTGCTATTGCTCTCAATATTGATCAATCGTTGTTTATCGTCGATAGCAAAAATCATCGGATCGTTAGATCAATACCAGATGGTTTCCGATGTGTTATTGGATGCTCAGGTGATCGTGGCCCTGATATCAATACCTTAAATCAACCAACATCAATTGCCTTCGATAGCTACGGTAATATGTTCGTTGCAGATACAGCAAATAAACGAATTCAAAAATTTGACTTTATACAATCCTCATGTTGTGAGTATCACATTAGTATAATAAACATATGTTCTCATATTGTCTTTAATCGATTTAAGATAAAACTCAACTGATTTATTTGATTGTACCTCCCTGTATTGATTATACGCCTACCGGCATTCCTTGTGCAAAAATTAATTCAATTTGTGAAATGACAAATCCGTGCCCAAAAAATATGATTTGTGCTGAGAATCTAACTGACGACAGTCCATACTCATACTCCTGTTTACAATCACCTAATTTTACTTATAGTGTATGTGACTCGGAGCCTTGTTGGAATAATGGTTTGTTTTTCTTTTCTTTTCCCGTCTTCACATGCATTTCTTCTTTTTTTCTTTAAGGAACTTGTGCCGAGAGCTCTGATGAAAATTTGAATTTTACATGTAATTGTACAATGGGATGGGAAGGTTTATATTGTGAAAAAATGATAGACTATTGTTCGACAGTTCAATGTGAAAACAATGGTATTTGTCGACCGTCGCTTATGAATTATACATGTGAATGTCTGGGTGACGATTATTACTATGGTCGTCATTGTGAAAATCAGACAATGAGATTGACAATTTACAAAACTGCTTCAAAATCATTTGGATATGTTGGTATTATTGCTTTACTGTGTATTGTGTTATTTGTTGTAACCATGGATGTGTTAAAATATGGTTTTGGTGTCGATCCAGTTGATAAAGAAATCAAACGTATTCGACATGCGAAAATAATGAAAAAACAAGAACGACGAATCGCTCGACGACTTGTCTATCCACGATATTTATTGAATCGATTGCCTCGATCGACTCTCATCCGAGCGAAAATTACATTTCGACAAATGAATTGATGGATTATTTATCATGCTTTTTGTATTTTTTCTCTCTCTCTCTCTTTGCTTGCTAATCGTGACAAATATATTGTATCAATAAATTTGCTTCTATATTTATACATCAGAAAATCATGTCTACATGTTAGTTTTTTTTTCTTCTAAAAGTTATTCATGATAATGATGAATATATTGCTGATTTTTTTTTCATCTTTTGAATGGAATATCAGGTAGATGAATCGAAAGTGTCAAATATTATTTTTGTATTGTGAAAAATAGGTTCTTCTGTATCTTACAATCAACCGAAAATTTGTCAACAAGCGACATGGAATCAGGAGGCTAGCACTTTTGCGAATATTAGTACGATTGGTAATAGATCGTATGGAGTTTTTGTTGACATTAACAATACTGTATATGTTACTGGTACTTTTGTTGATCAAGTGTTCATTTGGTTGGATGGTCAAACAGAACCATCGAGAATCGTCCATGATAATATATCAGCTCCATACGCTATATTCGTCACGAAAATAGGTGCGATATATGTTGATGCTGGAGCTAATCAAAAGCAAGTACAACAATTTATGAAAAATACAAGTTATCATAGTTATGCTATGAAAGTTGACGGAACTTGCGCTGGTCTTTTTGTGGATATTAACGATACCATATATTGTTCACTGGTAAATTCCCATAAAGTGATTAAAAGATTCTCTGACCGTAGAGTAACTGAATCTATAATTGCTGCAGGAAACGGTTCTAATATGTCAACACCATATACGCTTAATCAACCTTATGGAATATTTGTTGATCTTCAATTTAAATTATACGTCACGGATCGTTACAATGATCGGATACAAGTCTTTCAACCGGGGAATTTGACTGGACAAACAATTTTAGGAAACGGTTCAAACCGACACATTCAAATTAGCCACCCTATTGCAATACTCGTAAATTCCGATGAAGATATGTTTATTTTAGAATGTCGAGAACATCGTCTTTTACGTGTATGGTATAATAGTTTTACGTACATAATCGGATGTAACAATCTGTTATCTTTTCCATCAGCTTTCAGTTTTGATACTCATGGTAATATCTTTGTGATGGATTGGGGAAACTCTCGATTACAAAAGTTTCGGCTAAATACGAACTCATGTAAATCAAATGTTTTTACACCAGATTGCAAAGCAACAACACCTTCAGGAATACCTTGCAATGATTTGAAATCATCTTGTAAAATGATGAATCCATGTAAAAATGGTTATGTTTGCAATGATAATCATACTGAAAAACATGGATACTCCTGTTTACAATCGTCGAATTTTACTTATAGTGTATGTGACTCGAAACCTTGTTGGAATAATGGTTTGTTTTTCTTTTCTTTTCCTGTCTTCACATGCATTTCTTCTTTTTTTAAGGAACTTGTTACAAGAGCTCTGATAAAAGTTCCAATTTTATTTGTAACTGTACAATGGGATGGGAAGGTTTCTATTGTGAAACAATGATAAACTATTGTTCGACAGTTCAATGTGAAAACAATGGTATTTGTCGACCGTCGTTTATGAATTATACATGTGAATGTTTGGGTGACAATTATTACTATGGTCGTCATTGCGAGCATACGACAACGAAGTTAAAAATCTTTAAAACCATATCTCAATCATGTGCATATATTGTAATTATTGTTTTAGTTAGTACAGGTATGTTTATTGTGATTATGGATGTGTTAAAATATGGTTTTGGTATTGATCCAGTTGATGAAGAACGAAAACGTATTCAAAAAGAAAAACAATTAAAAAAACGTAAACCGATTATCCAACGATTTACTTATGTCAATGCACCAGCTATCACCATAGAGACAGCTGTTTGATGTCGAAATTCACAGAAAATAAATAAACATCTTCTTATCTCGAAATTGAATTTCATATGTCTCAAACAATCGTTCATTTTCAATACTCTGTGGTATCGCTTCAATTGATTTTTCATTGATTTGTTCACTTTTAATACATAATGTTGATAAAGTTCGATTGATTATTTGTATTGAAACAATATGTAGAACAGATAGAATATCAATCTGACTTGTACATTCAACTTCCAAATATTGTAAATATAAACAAAGATCGAAGATAAATTTCACTTGTTCAAGTCGATTGATTCGTTCAATATGAACTTTCGTTATATGATTGCTTCGAGCTATCGAATCGAAATTGTCTAAGACTTGCATTGGCGTACGAAAAGAAAAGATTTTTATCGAATCAAGATGCGATAATGATCGTAGAAATCGAATGATATGTTCGGCACCGATATCCACACAATCAAGATTTAAATATGTAATCGGTACATAATCTGATACGAGTTGAATAGCGCCAATTGTATTCTCATTCCAATCGAGACAACATGGATCATCGATAGTCAGGCTAACAGGCATGTTTTTAGTGAGAGTTTCTTTGTACGATCGAATTGTATAGTTGATTTGTGTTACAGACGAATCGATTACTCTCAAAGTTATACCGAGAAACCATTGTCGCCGTGTCCAGAACGATGAAGTAAATTTATGTGCAAAAATATGATTTCGATTCAATTCGAATTGTTCGTCATAATATTCTTCGTACGTTAAATGAAATATTTGCAAATTTGGAAGATAATCTACGATTAATTTCTCCCATTGATAAGCATTGAGATAGTTAATATCAGAACATAACGAAAGACAGAGGCACTTCAATGATAATGGCGAAATAATTTGTATAAAATTTTTGAAATTTTCAAATGAAATTTCGCAATTCTCGATTGACAGATGCGTTAGACTCGACAGATTGTTTGTTGGAAATGTAAACATACCATCATCGATCGGATCAATGAGACTTCTGCAATCTAACCGATATAATTGCTTTGCTGAAGCACAGATTAGCTTGAGATCATGCAAATCAATCAAATGATCCATATTTAAATGCTGAATTCGTGTTTCTGGATAGCGAGTATTCGATCGATAGACATGAGTAACATTGAATTCGAATGAAATTTGACTCGATTTTATCGAAGGTACATTGAAAATGATTTGATAGACACTTGTCAAATCGTGATGATTGAGTGAAGTCGTCGTCAGATGAATAGATTTTAATCGTTCGAAAGATTGATCGAATAGATTAAGTATTGGATAGACGGATTGACTCATCCAAATATTGGCAATGGAAAACGATCGAATTTGACGCTTATTTTCGAGAAGAAACTGTTTATATTGTTTGTCAATATTCGATGATGGAAAATCGAAATGCAAACGAAGATTTGACATTTTCATTAAATCTTGAAAACGTTTGTTTAATTTTGAAAATGTATTATGCAAACAAAAACCATCGAGATATTCGAAGATTTCATAAAATAACTCATTCTGAAGATCTTCGAGACAAGTTGGATTTTTCCTACATTCAAAAATAGAAAATTCGTCTGTTACTTGAAAAAATCCAAATGATTTTTTAGCCCAACTCACTCGCCGATAGATAAATTTGAATTCTTACTTTTAAATACTATTATAGGTTGTTCGTACTTCCGTTTCATTTGACTTTCTCTTTTAGCTTAATTTAATGACAAAAAAAGAAACCGACACATTGAGTGTTTAATAGCGCTACGGTGTTTCGTTTCGTTCTTTCGTATGAGTCATATTATATGTTTGTTGGAAGAAACCAACATTCGAACGCGAAAAAAACGTCTTTTATTTATTCTTTTTCAATTCCTGAACTTCTTCACGTGTTCCAAGTCGGTAACCGTAAACATCTGCTTTCATCAATGGGTCGGATTTGTAATAAAAAATTTTTCTACTATCTGTATCCGATCGATGATAAATACCAGGCGCTCGAAAGAACCAATACAACTGCCAGTCATTCGTCGGCTCGGTGTTATTCAAGAGTTTAGCAAGTCGAGTTCGATCGACTGGCAAACGAGGATTTGTGTTTGAAACGAAATGAGCTTGACAAATTGTTAAAACAAACAGTGTTGCTAATGCATCTCGTTGAGTTGATTTCTCATCTGATGTTGATGAATAATGAATAAGTTGATTATTGATTGCATAAATTATATAAGCAAGAGCAAATATCGAAAGATTCTCGGTAATTTGGTTTTCATTGGTAAACTTATCATTTTGTGGAAATAACCATGCACTATTTTTACTACAGCAATTCATTGACGATGATTTCGTTTCGACAATATCGACTTCATCAACTGATGATGAAACTTTTAAACAGAGAAATTGGGAATAATAACGTGTGCAAATATGTCGAGCAACGAGCTGTGCAACATCTAATTGATCGATTAGATCACCCACATTGCCAAGCGAATGTAGTTTGTTTTTAATCGAAGGCCAATTGGTTTTTTTCAAAAACTTAGTATTCGTTTCTCCGTCACGGTTTAATGTTGATTCGACAGTTGAATACGATTTCTCTTCCGAACAGATCAATTCAAGAATTCTTGCAACTCTATAATAGAAAAAAAGAAAACATGTGACCAACAATCGTGTGCGTGTGTTTTACTTGTTCGTTGCGTCTTCAGCATTGTTAATAATGATCATTTCACTTTCGAGATTTAATATCGAAATAGCTGTTAGAAGATCGGTTAAATCGATACGCATTCGTTCGTAGAAATTCAATTGATTTTTATCGAGATCTTGTTGATCATTGGTTAATGTTTCGAGATCGACGAGATACTTTCGTCGATTTAATTCCATGTGAATCAATTGACTAACTGATGTTTGATTGAGATGTGGTTCGAGTTGACCCGCACGCATTTGTTCTTCGATTTCGACGAGATAACTTTTCCAATAATAAACGGCTGCTTTATGTTTCGAAAGAATTTTATAGAATTCTAAATGAACTTCATGAGATTCAATGAAATTGTGTAATTTTTGTTGACAAAGAGCTAAGAGTGCGTATGCTTGAGGATAGACTGTCTGCTTATCGGCTTGAATCGTTGCTCGATATTCGAGAACGGCAGTTTTGTAATATTCAAGTTTAGTATTTCGATCTTTCTTTTGATTTATTAAACCATCATAAGCCAAAGCTAATTCATAATGTGTTTTAGTCGCATTACCAGTTCGATTTTTGTCATGTCGAATTTGTTTTATTCGTTCAATTAGCATTGTTACTACAGTTGATGTTGATGAATTCAAATGTTTAGCTTGTTTTTGATCTTGTTTAGCAGCTCGTACATCGCCGAGATGTTGATGAACAAGTGCACGTTCGATTAAAATATCACCGTGTTTCGGCGAATAATCATGTGCAAGATTGAGACTTTTCAATGCATCTTTATATTGACCTTTTTCTCGTTGAATAACACCTAAATGATAATAGGCTTGAGCATTACATGGATTGAGAGTTAATGCACGTTCGAACCATTGTTGTGCTCGTGGTTTATCATTGATTGTATACGAACAAATACCGGCACGAGTGCAGATTTCTGATTGTTCGTTCGGTTTCGAACTGATTTTCAACGCTTTGTTGTAATCTTTTAAAGCGTTCGTATGTTTTTCTAATTCAACATAGACATTTGCTCGTTGAAAAGTTGCTTCGACATCGTTCTCACAACCCAATTGCGTGGCTGCATTGATATCATCGACGGCTTGTTTATATTCGTCTCTTGATGCATAGATACTTGCTCGACATAAAAGATAATACGGATCGTTGTGATGAGTTAATTTAATAGCTTCATTGGCATCAGCTAATGCATTATCTAATTCATTCAAAGCTTGATATGTTGCACTACGACCGATTAAACCTTGGTGAGGTTCGTATTCAACTTGTTGATCAGTCGATCGACATCGACGAATGAATTCCGAATAATCTTGAATGGCTTCATCGTATTTTCGAAGTTGATGATAAGCTAATGCACGTTTATACCAAACTTCTACGCTGAATGGTAATTCATCATCTTGTGACGATAATTGAATACATTTACTAAAATCTACAATAGCTTCTTCGGCTTGAACATCGTATTTAAGTTCCAATCGTGCACAACCACCGAGATATAACGATGTTGTCGTGTCAGGTTTGATTAAAGAAAATTGTTTTACAGCTTCGAGATAATTGTTTGATTCCGATGCACGGATACCAGCAGCTAATTTCTCGTCTCGATAAGTGTTCGATGATCCCGTTGGTATGACCTTTCCTGCTCGTTTTACTGTCGTTGTTGATTTAGTAGTCATACTTTTTCATGAATTGATTGAATTAATAAACTACACGCCTTTTTTCATCATTCAGAAAAATTGTTTGAAGAAAAAAAAACAGAAAAACGAACGATTGAGAGTAACTAAGTGTTGCCGTCGTGTTGATACTTGAATTATACACACATGAAAAAAAAAAGAATTCTTTTTTTCTCTATCTTTTGGATGATTCATGATATTTCATTCGAACGTTTCGTTTAATTAGTGCAATACGATAAAATCATTCGCCATACTCTGCCCATTTCGTCTCGAGATTGATCAGACACAAAGTGCAAGTACTGATATATTTGCCCTTGATGTTTAACCTCTAAAATGTATCCGGTATCTATCTATCTTTTTCTCTCTCTCTCTCTCTTTCGTCGATGTAAATCATGGTTTTAACCACACAAACTATTGTCTTTTCATTGTGAGCAATCATCCATTGCGCGTATGGTTTTCATCAAAATATTCATATTTTGATCATTTATCACTGTCAACGATGCAATTTCGAAAATAATATGATTCAGCCCGTTTTCATGGTATAAAAACCGATCGAATTCAACACAAAAATCACATTCGTATTCCCGCTATCCCATCCTTCTTGTTTAGAACCTTCGAAAGTTTATTTCGTCTTCGCTCACCATGGTAAGTTTACATGAAAACTGAAGAAAAAAACATCAAAATCGATCATATTTCTTTTTTGAAGGTCTTCCAATCGGCTTACTACTCACCTTTGACTATGCCAACATCTGGTTGTCCAAGTTGCTCAATGGGCCAAGCTCCATTGGTTTCTCGACCAATCTTCTACCCGCAAATGGTCTATTATCCGGGTGCATTTTAATCTTCGATGTTCTGGATGTTTTTCTGTCGCATGAATCTACCTAGCTGATTTTAAAACTGTCCGTTCATCTTAGACGAATGTTCCTTTTGAAAAAAAAACCCTATTTTTTATCCTTTTGAAATAAACTCGGAGGTCATATCCGATATAAAATTACTCTTCTTCTTCTTTTTTTTTTGAAATGAAGACAAAAGTTTGTGTGAGTGCAAAGATTATTATCATCGTTTACCACACCCACTGAAACCAATCGACTAAACCACAACGGTTTTTTTTTCTTTTCTCTCTTTGTTTGTACAGGTTAGCTCGCGAACAGTTTTGTTGAAATAAGATTAATGAGGTAAATTACCTAGTTGACAAGTTAATGTTTGTGAAATCATATGTGCACATTTGTCTTTTATTCGAAAGAAGAAAAAAACTAACCAAGAATAATTTACAAAACGTGGATTTCATCGCGGTAATTGCCATGTTAAAAGAATTTGTTTATTTTTTTCTTCTAAAATATATTCATTGAATGATGTTTTACTTGAATCGAGGAGTCGTTCAAAATCTATACAACGTTCTAAAGTTTCACAGGTTTTTTTAGTGTCCGTCACTTTATCGAGACATAGATGATCAAGATAACAGATGTGTGTTCGATTATTGACTGCTATACAGCCCACGATCTTTTCAAGATCGGTATCTTGCGAATATTCGATTTCTAAATATTGAATTCGAGGACAAAAGTTCATTAGAAAATCGATCGTTTTTGTCTGACGGATTTTCATTTTGGTTATTTTACTATGGACTCCGATGGAAAACAACATTTCCGATTCAGCAAAAGATAAACATAAATCATCTGAATAAATCGGAGGTAAAGATATGACTTCCAATGAAGTTAATTGAGGTAATAGATGAAGTATTTCAATCATTAAATTTGGTAGCAGATCAGTACAATCAATACTCAAATGAGTAAATTCAATAGCTTCATAAATTGGCTTTGCCTTTTCCAAATATCCGTTATACCATGAATTGGCATCATACTCACTAATTTTCAACTGAATATTTGATTTTTCTGGATCAGCTGAATGAATAGAGAATTCATATTGTTCATTGGTATCAGTTACTTGAACATACCAATTTCGATCAGTCCAAAAAGATGAGGTAAATGCTTTGAACAGTTCGGGAACAGGGTGACCATAATCGTAATCGAAATCATATTCGCCTGTAAAACAATCAAAGTGAAATTTATGTAAAACTGGCATATGCTTATTGATTAATTGTCTCCATCGATTTTCGAACAGAAATGATCGAAATGGTAATACTTTCAAATGCAATATTTGTAATTGAGACGAAATTCTTTTCATTAAATATTCAAATTCATCAAAATCTGCTTCAAAACGTTTGATTGACAAGTAAGTTAGTTCTTTCAAAACCGGTGATTCATCTTGAGTGCTTTCATCATCATTGGTCACTAGTTCATCGCAAGAAATGTGTTTTAATTTTGGTGCATGTTGAATAATTGCAATCAAATCTGATATTTTCAAATTACCATTCAGTATCATTCGTTCGATAGAACTTGGCTTGGAATTGATTGTCATCGGAATTTCGATATAGGACTCGTCTAACGAAATTGATATATTTAGATACTTGAGAGTGGGTAAACTCAACGCGAATTTAAAGATATTAGATCCATCCTCTCCATATCCATCGTAGAGTTTAATAGTTAATGATGAAAGTCGGGGTAACGATTTGAAAAAGAAAAGTGCAGCTATTGTATTTTCAAGAGAAATGTCGGAAATAACGATGGATTCTAAACATGTAAATGAATCATTGATAGTACATGTTCGAAAAAAATTTCGAATGACACTATAATCGTATAAATGAAGGGAACGAATTCGATGCTTGTACGGTACGATAACATTTCGACAGTTTTCTTCGAGTTTTGTTCGCGATTTCGATGTAAATGTGACGGCTAATGGTAATGATGAATATTGAATAAGGTTTTCTAAACGCCGATTAAGTTGGGAAAATGATTGAATTAAATCACAACCATCGAGATATTCGAAAATCTCATAGAAAAGTTCATTAGAAAGGCATTCCAAACGTGATATATCTTCTATAAGAAAAAGACACATGTACAAGTATAATAATATAATGTTATTGGCTTACTCTTTATTTTTTTCGAAGTAGTGTCATCAGAATCATTGGATCGTTTCGACGGCAACATTTGGACTCACGAGAAAAACTAAATCTAAAAAATTATGAAAGTTATTTTGCTTTAAATTTCGTTTCATAAACGGAAAAAACCCACAATGTATTCTTCTAACATATGCAAACATCAATCGTAGACGAGAAAGAAGGAGAACGTGTTTTACCCAATAAAAAAAATGATTCATTCTTCCTATGTTTTCTTTTCTCGTTCTTGTAAATGAAAAAACCAACAGAAAAAAGAAGAAAAAGCTCGAAATGAAATTGAATCAGTCAAAAAATAGGAGATAAACAAAATCGAATACAATGACTAAGTTATTGTTCGTTATTTTCAATTGTGGACAAATACAATGGAGTAGTTTTTGTATTTTGAATATCTCTTCGTAGAGTGATGTACTGTTGATGATCAATCGTCTTCGTACGCAAAATAATCATTGGTAACAATTCCTTGAAGCGTGCTCTCGAGCACATCATTGTTTTCCTGGAAATCTTCGTTTCTGACGGACACTATGTTTTATTTTTATCACTGCTCTTGTCATGATACTGCATGAGAAACCTGATGAATACGAAAAATTGATAAAATTCATCGCGTTCTTCATTTTGCACGAATGTTGAATGATCCGTGAACTCAGAGTTAACTATTTAAACTTTAAAGCTTTTTTCGTTGAAGACTCTTCTTTTCGGTGTTTTGAAAGTTGTCCTAATTGGACAAAGTAGTTGTAATGCTTGTCAAACAGCAACGAAAATTATTTCGAACAAACTATAGATATATCCTTGTAGATCTTGAAGAAGCGAATTTCTTTAAAAAAAGAGCTGTCTAACATGTAAGATAAGTGAAATATATGAAAGCTATGAAATGGTCATTCTTTATGGTACATCCGTTAGTAGCTTTTGTATTTTAAATATATGTCAGTAGGACAATGTTCATCAGCGATTAACAAAATATTTGAGAACACAATGTTGTGTTCGATTATTAATGTAATTCCCAAGTTAAGAAGATTTTTCTATCTTTTTCTCTGATAATATAATTATTGAATCCTTCATTGTTCAAGTCCGATAATCGTTCGAAATTGATACAACGTTGCAAATCTTGAATAATTACATCATTCATTGTTGGATTCATTAAACAAATACAATTGAGATAACAACTGTGTTCGATTATTGACTACTATGGAGCCGATGATCTTTTCAAGGTCTAGATCTCGAGTATATTCGATTTCTAAATATTGAATTCGAGGACAAAGTTCTAGTATAAATTCAATAGAAGTAGTCTGACGAGCTGTAACTCTGGTGATTTTGCTATTAATTAAAATAAATGATAGCATTTCGAGTTCGGATCCTACAAAAGATGAACATAGATCATATGAATAAAACAGAGGCAAAGATATAACTTCCAATGAAGTTAATTTAGGTAGTAAGCGCAATATTTGAATCATTAAATTTGGTGGTAGATCAGTACAGTCAATACTCAAATGAGTAAATTCAATAGCTTCATAAATTGGCTTTGCCTTTTCCAAATATCCGTTATACCATGAATTGGCATCATACTCACTAATTTTCAACTGAATATTTGATTTTTCTGGATCAGCTGAATGAATAGAGAATTCATATTGTTCATTGGTATCAGTTAATTGAACATACCAATTTCGATCGGTCCAAAAAGATGAGGTAAATGCTTTAAGCACTTCGATATCGGGTGCAAAATAATCGTAATCGTGACCCTCATCGTCAATTTCTTCGGGACGACCAAAGTGAAATTCACGTAAAACTGGCATATGCTTATTAATTAGTTGTCTCCATCGATTTTCCGACAAAAATGATCGAAAGTTTGATGCTTTCAAATACAATATTTGTAATTGAGACGAAATTCTTTTCATTAAATATTCAAATTCAGTAAAATCAGCTTGAAAATTTTTGATTGAAAGATGAGTTAATTCTGTTAAAAGTGGCGACTGATCATTCAGATTTATGTCAACGCTGTCGTCGATACGTATGCAGGATAGATATTTCAGTTTAGGCGTATGTTGAACAATGGTAATGAGCTCAGAAACTCGAAAATAAACGTTAAGTATCATTCGTTCGATCGGACTCGGTTTGGAGTTAATTGTTCTTGGGATATCAATGTCGAATTCCCATGGGTTCGTTGTTATACTCAGATACTTGAGAGTTGGAAGTTGAAATATGAATTCAACAATTATTGAGCCATCTGGATAATAATCATCTTCTAATTCGATAGTTAACGATGAAAGTTTTGGCAAAGATTTCAAGTAGAAAAGTGCAGATATTGTATTTTCTCGAGAAATTTCGGAAAGAATGGTGGATTCTAAACGGGTGAAGGAATCATTGATAGTACATGTTCGAAAAAATTTTTCAGCGATATCATAACCAGATAAATGAAGTGAACGAATTCGATGTTTGTACGGTATGATAACATTTCGACAGTTTTCTTCGAGTTTTGATTCAGATTGTGATGTAAATTGGATAGTTAATGGTAACGATGAATATTGAATAAGGTTTTCGAAACGCCGATTAAGTTGGGAAAATGCTTGAATTAAATCACAACCATCGAAATATTCGAAAATCTCGTAGAAAATGTCATTAGAAAGACTTTCCAAACACGATCTATCTTCTATAGAAAAAGCACACGTACAAGCATAATAATATAATGTGATTGGCTTACTCTTTATTTTTTTCGAAATAGTGTCATCAGAATCATTGGACCGTTTCGACGACAACATATTAGCTCACAACAAAAACTAAATCTAAAAATGGTACGAGGTCTTTTGCTTTTAAATTTCGTGTGATAAAGGAAGAAAACGCATGGTATTCTTCTACCATCTACAAACATCTATCATAGACGAGAAAGAAAAAGAACGTGTTTTACCCAATAAAGTGAGTCACTCATCCTATCTTTTGTTTTCTCTCTTTATGCAAACGTAATGGGTATAAGATACGAAAAAGCCAAGTAAGAAAAGAAAAGAAACTTCAAATGGAATTGCATCACTGAAATAATAGGAGAAATAAACAAAATCGAATACAATGATTAACAGAGAACCGATATATGAAATTTTTTTTCTTTTTTCCATTATCATTTCTAGTTGGGTTATCAAATTTCTTCAACTGTCAATGTTTTTACTCTACATTTGATATTTTTTTATATTATGCGCGACAATTTATCTTGACAACATTCTGAAATAGTGAATTAAAATATAGTAAAATGTTTTACTTAATTTCAAGAATCAAGCGACGATAAACTCTAGTTGATTAGTAATGAGTTGAGAAATGATGATCATAAAAAAAAGTTTTGATAACTTCACTTAAGTCAGTTTATGGTCCAACGAATTCGATAATTGTAATAATTATGTTTCCGGTTAAGGTTAACAAAAAATTAACACTTTTTCTATTTGTCTATATTTAATGAGCTATTGATGTGTTTAAATCAAATTAACAAAGAGAAAACGAAAGCCTCTGCTAAATACTGATACATTTTTTGCTACTTCCATCACATCTTCGTTTTCATTCACTATTATACTGTATATTTTTATATTTTTTAATAACTAGAAAAAAACCGGTTTTGCTCTCTAAAATCTCAACCGAACCGATTCCCATCTCTGATGATTAAGTTACTGTTTGTTTTATTTGCATTTTAAATATCTTTCAGTAGACACAGTGACATGCATGATTAACAAAAAATTTCATTGCAGAATGTTGTGTTCGATTAATAAGGTAGTTCCCAAGTTAAGAGAAGTTTGTTATCTTTTTCTTGGATAACATAATTATTGAATTGTTCATTCTCGAAGTCTAATAATCGTTCGAAATTAATAAAGCGCTTCATATCTTGAATAATTACGTCATTCATCCTTGGATTCATCAAACAAATACAATTGAGATAACAATTGTGTGTTCGATTATAGACTGCTATACACCCCATGATCTTTTCAAGGTCGAGATCTCTAGAATATTCGATTTCTAAATATTGAATTCGTGGGCAAAGTTTTAGTATAAATTCAATAGAACTTGTCCGACGAACTGTAACTCTAGTGACTTTACTATTAATTAAAATAAATGATAGCATTTCTACTTCGGATTCTGCAAAAGATGAACATAAATCATATGAATAAATCGAAGGTAAAGATATAATTTCCAATGAAGTTAATTGAGGTAATAGATGAAGTATTTGAATCATTAAATGTGGTAGCAGATCAGTACAGTCAATACTCAAATGAGTAAATTCAATAGCTTCATAAATTGCTTTTGCATTTTCAATATATAGCCCATACCATGAATCGGCATCATACTCACTAATTTTCAAGTGAATATTTG
>ERZ778027.1192-NODE-1192-length-46681-cov-10.808390_pt1 | contig 46681 bp, 33 predicted proteins | sample MGYA00375757_ERZ778027 | MGnify/ENA primary metagenome ERZ778027 (study PRJEB29350, sample SAMN05389817) | bioreactor metagenome | isolation source: Ammonium sulfate bioreactor | place: South Africa: University of Cape Town | collected 2014-02-18 ...
CAGCAGCATCGTCAACAAATACACCTCGATGGCATTTTGAAATACGACGATGGAAACATACGTATTATAGTTTATCATTCGATACGGATAATGATAATGTTGATGACGAAGATGAAGAGAAAGATGGAAGTTTAGATGTGATGATTTTCTTTAATTATCATTCTGGTAAAACAAAGAGAAAATAATAATTTAAATCATTCTCATTGATGATCTGACACTTTTTTTAAATTTTAGATGAAGCCGATGAAACAGTCGGTGGTGGTGATGTGATTTACACAATAAAAAACGAAGATGAAACTGTATGATTTCTCAAAGTTTTTTTAAAATAACTAATTGAATTATTTTTCTTTAGTTGTTACGCGTTATTCCCGAAGATAATAGTTTAAATTTAATCTATCGAGAAGATGATAACGTTCTCACATTTACGAAATATATCAATCATCGACAAGTCAACGAAACATTCTATGAATTCAGTGCATGTTATCTTGATTTAGATAAATTAAAAATTGATTGATAAATTGTTTTCTTAAAAACCGAAAAGAAGAATAAAAAGAATTGTTGTTGGTTTTTTTTAGATTAATTTTACTCGAATGTTGGATAATAATGAAAATCATTGTTTAAGTATTAACAAAGAAGAAGAGAAACCGAAAACGATGAAACGTTTTCTAACCATTCCATCCGATGATGATGATAAAGAATTGAATTCGAATAGTAAACGTCAACGTTCATCATCATTATTAACAAAAACTAAAACATTGCAAATAGCAAATCAGCAACCGATTATACGTCAAACTCGACAGACATCGTTATCAATCGTTCGAACGATTAGTGATGATAAAACAACTGAAGATAAAAAATGGAATTTAAAACTCGTCGATCCAATATCAACATCGAAAACACAGAAAAAGAAACTAACTCAAACAGTAATTCGTTTCTTTTTTTTGCTATCATTCGATATAAACTCTTCTAGAAACTTTCATTTACTTCAAAATCACAAAATTCTTCTAGTCCACTTATTCGAACAGTTTCATCGCCATCAGTAATCAAAACTGAAATATCAACGAATCGAAAACGAACATTATCTCTCGAAGGAATTGATATTGATGCAGACGAGTTATTTTCTCAATGGAACAATGATTCAAATAGTACTGAAACATCGCCGACAAATATCGATAGTAAATCAATATGGAAACAGATATTTAGTAAACCAATTAAATCGAAATCTGCTCAAGATGAAGTTGAAGATCAATGGACAACAGAATCATCGACATCAAACTCCACTCGAACGTGTCCATTTTATAAAAAAATTCCTGGTAAATCAAATTTTGAATTCGTAAAATTTACTATTATGATTTTTAGGCACGTCGTTTGCTGTTGATGCATTTAATTTTGGTAATATCGAAGGTATTCAAGCTTATTTTCTCTCGCATTTTCATTCGGATCATTACGGTGGTTTGAATAAGAAATTTTCGAATATGCTCTATTCCAATCAGGTTAAAATTATTATTTCTAATTACTATTTTTCAAACAATAACACGGTCATTCGTAGATAACTTGTAATTTATGTCAAAGTCAATTGGGTGTACGTTCAGAGCACATGACTATTCTTCCAATGGATGTATTTACAAAAGTTCATGGTATTGATGTTGCTCTTATCGACGCAAATCAGTAAAAAAAACAAGTCAATTGATTTTGTTGTTGAAAAAAGAAATTTTAGTTGTCCTGGCTCGAATATGTTTCTATTTCGATTTCCGAATGGTAAATTAATCCTACATACAGGTGATTTTCGAGGAACACCACAACTACTCGCACATCCACTACTTCAACCGAATCAAATCGATACGATCTATCTCGATACAACGTTAGTTCATTTGATTTTCTCCGAGATTCGATATTATTCTCTGAAAACCAAACTATTTTAGTTATTGTGATTGTCATTATCGTTTTCCATCGCAAAATGATGTTATCGATAGTGCACTCGAATTAGTTCAAGAAATATTAAAAGAAACTCCACGAACATTGATAGCGATTGGATCGTATCTCGTTGGTAAAGAACGAATATTTCACGGTAGATCAAAGTGAAAAGTTGAAATGATTTGATTATTCGAAATTTGATTTAGCAATTGCAAAAACACTCAATTGTAAAGTCTTTGTCGAAACACGTAAATATCGAATACTTAGTCAACTTGAAATCGGTGATTTAACGCAACGTTTAACAACAAATCCAAATGAGACGAATATTCATATTGTTGGAATGGGTTCTATGACTCCACAAGTAATTCGAAAGATAGAAACTTTGAAATTTTGAAATATTTATGCAGATGTTACAAACACATTTGGATAAATATTCATTGAAATATAATAAAATCATTGGAATTAAACCAACTGGCTGGACAACACCAAAATCAACAGGTGGATCGAAACATTATTCGATGGAATCGAAAACTTCGAATATTACAGTTTATGGTTTGTTTTTGTCTATTGAATCAAGTTTGATGTATTATTAGCAACTATTTCAGGTTTTCCATATAGTGAACATAGTTCTTTTGATGAATTAAGAGAATTTATTCAATATCTCAAACCAAGAAAAATTATTCCTACGTAAAATATTTCTCTCTGAAATAAATAAAATTCTCAATTGATTATATTCTCTATCCGTATTTAGAGTCAATGTCGGACGAGCAAATGTTCGTGCAAAAATGAATGAGTATTTTAAACAATGGCTTTCAAATTAGTTCTTTTCTTTTGTAAAAAATAAAAGATTGTCAGATCGAAATGAATAAATAATCGTGCTCTCATATTTTATTTTATTTTAGATGCCTATTGTTGTAATCGGTGGCGTGACTGCAGCAGGTAAAACAACGACTGCTAAACGATTAAAAGAAATTCATAATTGGGAATATGTCGAAGCTGATGAATATCATTCGAAATCGAGCATCGAAAAAATGCAAGCAGGAATTGCATTGACAGATGATGATCGTCTTCCATGGTTGCAACGACTTCATGAACAATTAGAAAAATATTCTTCAATGAATCAAAGTTGTGTTATAACATGTTCAGCTTTGAAAAAAATCTATCGACAAATTTTATTAACCGGGTCAATTGACTCTGATATAAAAGCCCAAATACCGACGGAAGATTTCTATTTAATTATGTTAACGCTATCAAAAGATGATTTACATGAACGTTTAATTCAACGACAGAAAGTACATTTTATGAATCCGGCATTATTAGAATCGCAACTTGCAACACTTGAATTACCGATAAATCGTCAGGATGAACCGCGTACTTATGTTATTAACTGTGATAATCTTTCTGTCGACGATATTGTCCAAAAAATCAACGAAATAATCCAGCAATAAGCTTTATTTATTCGAATCATTACCAATACGCTATTTTTCTTGTTTTTTTTTAAATCTGTATTTCCAATTTATTGAGATATAAAAATCTTTCTATAGTTAGTAAAAAAAACACGAAGAAAAAATTCGATTCATACTATGTTCTCACGTATATTCATCGAGTAGATCTAATCTTAGATGTTGTGATCTCGTTTTTGATTTTGTCGATGATATCGATATTGTATCCGAATGTGTTCCGAGAGAGAGAGACGCATCATTATCTTTTGTTGGTAATTTCGGTATGAAAATATCTGAATCAATCGTATCAAGACTAGTGTCTGTATCGGAAAGACGTTGCTGTTGATTATGACGAATTAAATATTCACGATATACATTTGCGATATGTTTAAGACAAAAATATCCTATCGAACCAATAGCTAAAACACAAACAGAAGCTATCGTAAGCCAGAGCCATGTTCGAGATCTCGATCGTTTATCAAGTGCAACTGGTTTTGGTGGAGGTAATACCGATGGGAATAGTGTGGTTTTGTCAATTGGTTCCCAAATTTTAAAATTTCGATCGTGTGGTTCAAGATATTTATATTCTTTTGCAGCATTTGCACATTGTTCACCTTAAAAATATGAATCTTTTCGCTTTTTATTTTTCTCTTCCGTAAAACAACTCACTATTGCCAATAGCATTGATTTGAAAACAGACAACATCCGTCGATGGTAATGTCATATTAAATTCGCCAATAAAACAAATATAATGCATTTGACATAGAATTGGAGTACATTGAAATTCAATTTCAATTCCGCCATTAGCTGTCACTGTTGGTCTTTCATTAGCACAGAATGTTGTTAATTCAATAATTGTTTGAACTTCTATTGGAATATTTTGACAATTTGGATTGAGACTAACAGATATGTAAACGGGTTGATTGATTTCAATCGTTATCATTTTCGAGCTATCTCTTTTATTTTTAACAATTAATTCCGGTTGTTCATCACACGTAATATTTTCAAGAACATGTACTTGAACACTAATTAATGAACTCGAAAGTATTTCATTATTTCGTGTATCTCTTAACCAAAATTGTCCGAATTGTTTTCCTAGCCGACGATCTTGATAAGATAATCGACAATCATGACTAATAGTTACAGTTAAAAATCCATCTAAATTATTCGCATGTGTTTCACAGTGAATGTCATCACCTGATTAGAATAGTAGACGTTTGAATTCAATTTGTAGAATAGAAAATAGTTACCATCGGCATCATAGATGAGTATTTTAATGTCACTTTTATGATGATAATTGACATAGTATGAAGCTGGAATATACGGATAGGGTGATGAATTATTCGAATTGTCAATTGAATTGATAATTAAAGTGAAGAAAAAAGGTTTGTCGAAAGAAGTAGCCCAACAACAAGATTCCTTAAAATAAAATCGTGATTATTTTCCGTATGGAAATTTTGTTATTCAACATACATAATGAATTTCAATGGTCTGAAATCTGGAAATGTTAAGTGCAAATTGTCGTCGTAAAATCGAATATTGCAGTTTCTCATTTGCACTTTCACAATAACCCCATATCAATTCTCGAAACGTATCACATATTTGTTCTGTACCAGTAGACCGACAATAAATATTATAATACGATGGATTTTTTAAATAAGCTTGAACTTGAAACCATTGAAATGTGTTTGTTGTTTGATCGTATGGAATAGTATCGCCAACAAGATATGCTTCCATATGTTGATTAACATGTTGGTCTGTACATTGAAAATAATGATGACTGATATGAAAACGTATTTCAACAAAAATCGATTGGTAATTATCGTGAACGTTTTCATTTGGATTTTGTCGATAGGTAAATGAACCACCGAGAAAATGTGATGCGTTTATTAACAAGAATATGTCGAAGAAGACGAGAAGAAAAAAATTCATTCTTAGAAATTCAAACGAAAAAAAAAACAGTCAAAAAAAGAAGAAAAAAAATGTTCGTTTATCCATCTCGAATCAATCGCGCCTAACAAAAAAGATATTTTCAATTTCGTAATTCACAAATCAGTATAGATAAATAATGTCGAATTGAGTTTTTTTTTTGTTTCAATGACGTGCTGCTTTCATTCGACTAGCTAGATCCATTGACGAACTTGGCTTCATATCCGAATAGATGCTTGTCGTTTTCGTCGTTGTAATAGTCGAAACTCTCGGTTGTATTTTAGCTGAGGGTGCAGGACGCCGATGATTTTGGTGGTGGATAGGCATCGGTGCTAATTGATCAGTTCTTTTTTCAATACACCTAAAGTTTAAAAAAACAAACGGAAAAGAAAAATAAGTCACGTACTAAATCGAACTTACGAGCCACAGAATATATTCCAGCAAACACAACAAACAATCAGCTAAATTACAAAACAAAGAATTTTGTTTTTATTTCAAAGAAAAATTCGAATTCATACCAGTAAAGCAAAACCGCCAAGGCCAGCGCCTAGTCCGATAGCAATAGCTTGTGTATCACCATCCATTCTTATTCTAAAGGAAAAAAGTAAAAAATTAATTGTTTCGTATGTTTTATTTCTAAACGGTCATCAGCATAAGAAAAGTACACGTCACTTCCTCATTGTTCTGTCAAGAAGAACATTATTTTCTTAAAAAATGAAATAAAGAAAAATAATTTTCTCGTTTTGTTCTTTTATTCTTCTCTCATTAACAAAATGAAAATGTCTTTTTTTCTGTTTCCTTTTTACTTGCATTCACGTCTGAAATGTCTATATATCAATCAAAGAAACAGAGAGAAGACGAACTATGAAAAAAAAAACTTCTAGCTATCAATTGACATGTTCGTTGGAAGGCAAACCTTCGATATCACATATATTTTTGACATTAGCAACAAGGGAGAAGAAAACAGAACTGTTGAAGTCAGGACTTGCTCTCTTTTTTATTTTAGAAAAAAAAGAAAAATGACTGATTAACACCATGACAAAAAATAAAATAGTTCAAACTAAGTGTAATATATAATTATTCCATAGTTATTATGAAATGCTTTAATGATATATGAAAAACGATGACAAAAAAAGAAGAAAAATTGGTTTGATTTCCCTGGTGATGAGATGAATAATTTTGTTTGAGTACCTATACTAATAATGAGTCATATGAGTATGTTAAAAATCTTAATATGAATTTCACAATATATTCTAGAAAATTTCATAGATTTTCTAATTTATTTCGGATGACACATTTCGATGAATCATTGACTAAGAAAATATTTAATTTTCTCTCTAAAAGACAAAAATATTTCAATACTCGAACAAGTGAAATTAGTCATGCAATAGATATTTACATCGAGATGGACCAGCCACATATGCAAATATACTCCTCTTCAAATGCACTCCAAACATATTGTATAAGTCAATAGCAGATATGAATCGTTTCTTTTTATTTCGTTTATTGACTCATTTTCTTTCCTCTTTCTTTCTTTTTTTTTATTTTATTTTATTAAATATCATCCTCTATACAACTCATAACCTTCGTTTCGTGACATGTTTCTATAGTTTTTTGTTTTTTTTATTGAAACAAAAAAGAAAGATTTCAAATGGCAAATAGTATAGTTTCTCCTTGTGTTACTGGCTCATCAAATCGTGGATTTTTCGAACCATTACAATACGAACGATGTATTCAACGATATGAATTAGGTCATGAATTACTCGGACAATTATCGACTATGTTCGATGAACGAGCTAATTTAGAACATAATTATGTAAATGCTCTACGTTCTTGGTCGAGAAAATGGCATGGTGAATTGACAAAACTATCCGAATATCCTTCGAATAAAAAAATTTGGGATCAAATTGTTTCAACAGGCGAACAAATGGCGGATGTTCATCAAACGATAGAATCGAATTTTCATGATAATATTCAACCGAAATTAAAACAATGGAAAAAAGATAACTATGAAAAATCGATAATTAATTATAAGAAATCGAAAGAATTCGAAAAAGAATTCGAACAAATTCAAAAACCTTGGAATAAATTACTCGCATCGATCAATGATGCCAAACAGAATTATCACAAACTTGCTAAACAATTAAAACAATCCGAACAACAGAAAATGTCGATTACAGCTGAAACACCAGGTGAACTACAAAAACAAATTGTCGATGAATATATTCAAATTAAACTTGATCTCGATAGTGCACAAACGAAATATGAACATCTATTACAAGATGTAGCATCAAGTTCCGAATGTCGACAACGTTATGAAGCAAATATGATCGAAATCTTTCAACGTACGCAAGCATTCGAAAATAAACGTTTAGAATTTTTGAAAGAAATCTTTACTGAATATATCAAAACTTTACAACAACAAGCGCCTTTTAATAAAATGCTCGACGATTACGTTCGAGTTTTACATACGCATAATTCTCAAATTGATCTCGATGCTTGGTATCGAGCTTATGGACCTGGTTCACACTCGATCTATCCAATTTTCGAAGAATTTCAAGATACAATTTAAAAGATAGAAACAATATATTCTTTCTCTCTCAGTTTTGTTTTGTTATACTTTCATAAAGACATTCAAAGTAAAGATGTTCGATTTGTTGGTGACAATGCTTTCGTTGAATGTTTGTCAGTTATATGAAATGGTTCATGTGTTTGTGACGATTTCGATACGATATTTGGCGTTAAATCCGAATTTCGCTTGCGTTTACCATCGTATTCAGTCGTTTGTCGAGTTGTTAACATCGATTTATCCGAAAATAAACTTCGATTATGATCGATATGACTTGTTTGATGATGATGATGATAATAATGATGATTCAATTTCGATGTTTTCTTTTTTTTACATGAAATTAATTTGATAAATTCACGACGAAAATCTTGTCCACTTAATGTATATAAAAGAAAATTAAGCGCATGTTTCGTATACCATAATGATTCAAGTAGATCTAAGACCAGTAAATGTCGATTGGAATAGATTCTTGATGATCGTAAACGATTGATACAAATATAAATTACTGACGGACATGTTAATAACATAAAAGCAAGTGTTACTGAAAGTAACATGATGGTTAAACGATGATTTCGTCGTTGTTTTCGAGATGTTCGATGTAACATATCGGAATGCATGGTCGTACGAATAATACCAAGATTCGTAAAGATCATTAAACAAAATGGTATGATAGCAACTAGAAGTAGATCGGATATCGGCACGTATAAACGAAAGAAATCTTCGTAAGGTTCAGATGCAATGCAAACGAAATATGCTGTTTCATAATCGGTTTCATTTAAAGTATCAATCGATTCCATTGGTATACTTGTACCTAGAAGAAATAGAAATTTAGAGAGAGAGAGAGAGAAAAATGAATTGTTCGACTTGGTTTGTTTGTCGAAACATACCAACAATTTTTAGATAATATAAATTTACAAAAGAAATAACGCAAATAAGAATGATTGTCGATTTGATAACACGATAGCCGGCATGTCGACGAAGAAATAAATTTTTTACGATAAAATATCGATCGAAACTAACAATAACAAGTATCCATGATGCTAAATGCGAGAGTGTCGATGAAAAATAGATAAATGTTCGACATGACCACAATGATGTATTACGTATATCAACATCATAAATATCTCGATAAAGATTTCTTATTGATTTCATATAAATAAATAAAATATCAATGACAGCAAGTATACATAAATATTGACATGTCGATTGACGACGAAAACGACGTCGTAAGAGAATTTTTAAACATAAAATATTGCCGATTGTACCGAAGAGCATTAAACATGGATAGAAAATTTTCATCAAACTAAAACGTATGGCATTATGCCATATGTGTTCGTTCATTATCTTATGTTAAAACAAGAAATAAGTGTTAATAGAATCAACAAAACAAAATGACATGTTTGATTCGAATAAAGTTAGTTCTTCCTCCTCCTCCTCTCTTCTTCTTCTTTGTGTTTTTCTAAAAAAGAAAAAGTGTGAGAGAGAGAAAAAAAAACGTTGATGTCAATATTAATCAAATCTATTCCGTAGGACAACTGAATAAAAAGAAGAAAGTCAACTAGGTTTATTTTTCCTATTATATTTTTCTATTAATTATGTATCCAACCGTATATTAATAAAAGAAGAGAAACAAGGATATATTTTCGTTGGAATGACGTTTCTTTTTTAATAAAATAGAAAATGTAATAAAGTTCTTTTAAAAAAGAATATACGAATAAAGATGGCAATATGAACATCATCATCGTCATCACTATTATTATTACGGCCATATTCGTACGTCATGATGAAGAGAAAGAAGAAGTTTGAGAGTGTGCGACTGGAACATATATGTAGTCCTTTCTTTAGGCATGTCTTTAGCATAAGTCGTCCGACAGCCACTCCAGGGAGTAGAATGTCATCAAATTTAAAATTTTTTTCTTCGTCTTCTTATTACCACCACCACCACCACCACCACACACAATAATAGTTTAATTTTTGTTCTTAATATTTTTGTTATTAGCTTAGAAACGAAGAAAAGGACGTAGAATATTTATTTTTTTCATGATTAAATATCTATGGAAAGATTATATTCATTCGGCGATGTATATCATCAATTCTTATAAGCTTATTTTTTCACATGAAAAAAGTTCAAGTAATTTCTGTAATTGTCCTTATTTTGTACTCACGGCGCTATTGAGCTCGAGATCTTGTTGGTCTGTTGTTCAGAACAAAAAGTCAACTAAATCTGGCGACCAGATGAGATATCTAAGTAATGATTATCTGTTTGCCTTTTGCATCTCCGTATTTTATTGCTTTGTAAGATGATCTTTCATTGCATTTTCTCATCCATATATGAATACGTATATATGTAGTGAATAGATTTATTTATTTATTTGTTCTCTTCATAGAAAAAAAAAGCAATCAGTATTTTATAATAAATTGTTATTTTGAAAAAAAATATCTCTGTATATTTTTTCTCTCTCTCGCTCTTCTAAGCCAATATATTTGTTAGATCGTAGATCATTGACGGTTGATTATTATGTTTGGGGTTATGTTGATAAATCAGTAATTGTAATGTACGAAAATTAAAATATGCCGTACAAAGTGTAAGCGAATTGACATCGGTTTGATTCGGTACACGAAATATTGGAAAAGCTTTATTTTCATCATCACCTAATAGATTCAACGCATCATTAATTGTAAATAATTCGCCAATTTCTTGGCCACGTTTTTCTCGACTATATGTCGAATCAAGAGACTCTTGTTGAATAATTAATTTATTTAACCGTTCATAATGATTATAATGTACAAGATAATTTGAAACAACGCTACATTCACCTATATAATATGAAAGAGAGAAAGAGAATTAATTTTTTTAAAGTTTTAACGCTACCGTCTTTTTTATTTTCTTTTTGTCCGTCATTGATAAGCAAACATTTGCTGATGTAATTTTCATTATCAATTTTAAAATTTGCTCCAATTTCATAGTTTAAAATATAATTGTCTTGTCGAAAGAATGCGCCATTTATACAGAAACCGAATGCTACCGGAGATACACGGATCAAATTATCTAAATGTTCTTCATTTTCAATATTTAAAAGTGCTCGATTGATTATCTGTCGTGGTAAACGACCATGTGCAACAGAATTTGGATAGAGACCATTCAACGCAAATGCAAAACCGTGTTTATTTGCTCCAAAACCATTGCCTGAAAAAAACAGAGCAAAATATACGTAAGTACATTCATTATTACAACATTAAGACTCGAAGATGTTCTAACCTGGAATTGTACCAGCATAGCAATAGGCAATGAATTTTTCGCTTGGACTTCTACGTTTTCCATCGTCATATTCGCTTGATTGAATATCAGCTTCAACCAAATATCCACTGAGATATAACGATGAATCATTATCTTCGTTATGTAAAATTGCAAATGTATCTGTATCTTGTCGATTGAGTGAAACAGTCGTACAACCTTTTTCACCGGTTTCATTGATTTGTATTAAATTTTCTTTTTCTTTTAATGATCTACATGCTGTTTTAGTTTCATTTAAAAAATTTAGAACAACAATTTGTTCTAATGGAACACCGGAACCGTCGGCAAGACCACAGATTTCATCCCAATACCACGGAAAAAATAAACGAACTGCATCGATAAATTCTCGTTGTAAACGAAGACCCTGTTCAGTTTGAACAAATTCAAATAATTCGGCAAGATTACCAATATCATCACCAATACGATGTCGGATAGCTTCATGTGTCAATGTGCCCAGTGTATATGCACAGTCGTAATGTGTACCTGACACGTGGTAAAGAGGTATTCGAGAAGTTGCCATGCTTTCTTTCTGTCTTTATTCAACACTGGCAACGACTACGAAAACAAACAAACAAATCGACAAGAGAATAATAATAACAGAATTAGAAAAAAAAGAAGGAAGAAAAAGAAACGACAAGGTCATGTATATGTGTATGATTACTGACTGAAATAACATTTTCTATGTTCGAGATTCTAGTGAATGTATACTATTGAATGTATAAGACAGTCTTCTGTTTTATGATGTACTCGCCATTTTAATAATAAATAAGAAGCATCAGTCGATCGCATCATGTTGTACTTTTACCCCTGCCGCAAAACAATTATTGGCTTGAGACGAGCCAATAATGAAATATGAAAAACTACTCAACGGTATTCGATAGAGGTATTCTAATACGACGTCGATAATATATTTATCTAGAGATATTTAAGTAATTATCGAAAAAAAAAAGAAAATAATTACTAAAGATGAAGTCAAATTAGCACCATATTTGACTCTATGAATACATGTTATTTTCTTCTTATGAAAAATTTATATGAAATAACATTTGAGTCCATATGCGTAGATGTTTTTAATCCGATGTAATTTTATCTATAGATTTTCCTATGGCGACTATAGTTCGTCTGTAATTATATTGTTTTTCTCATAAAATAGAAGTATACTATGATCCTTGTTTTTATTCGAGTTAAATATCAAAATGGCATTGACATTTTATGTTGAACTTCGAGAATTGTGTTGAACTTTTCAGCGAAAGAAAATATAAATAAAACAACACAATATACGACTCATAAAAATTCATTACAATAGTACTATAAAAATAGCTTGAACACATTACTATTAAGGATTATTTATCAAAATTCCTGAAGAGAAAAATAATTGCCTAGTATAATGCGGAGGAAAAAACATCAAAATCTAAATCAACAAGACCACCTGTTCGTAGATTCAATTGTTTTCTCATCGAACAGATTTTTTTCTGCTCTATAATTATCATATCGTAATAATTCTTCTTTTCAACGATAAATTTAGCGGAACTCATGAGCATATTTCTCAAATATAATACAGGAGGATGTGATAAACTTCCGCTATCGAATAATTACATTGAATCCTTGTCAAGTATTTCATTAGAAAATTTTCTAGTCAACTTTTTCGACTACTTGATATTAATAACGAGAATATTCATATGAATTCATGTTTATAATAGTAGTAATTAAAGAATCAGGTCATTAGAAATATACGCCATCATTTTTTTTCTCTTATTGTATCAATGTAACCTAGTAAACACGACACAATTTTGCCAAAAGTGTTTTTGTCACTTTTTTTCTTCTTCAAATACTTCAAAAACAAAAAAAGTCTCGGTTATTAATAGATTATCGCGACAAACTCAAAAAGAAACAATTTTGTTCGGTTGTTAAGTTTTGTTTTCCACAAAAAGACAGAAACTATCGAGATAATTATCACAATGACGTCAAATGTCGCAACTCTCTCTCTCTCTCTCTCAAATCAAAGGCTTCTGCGTTTGAATTTTTTTCATTTATTTTGATTTTCCTTGTCAAAATCTGCACTTGTCAGCAGTTTATATATTGACAATCTATTTGCAACCATACAAACAAGACATGCATCCATCTCAATTACATTCTTTTTTTGTCACTGCATCAAAGAAATAGATTACATACTGTTGAATACTCAGCATATTTATTATGTGTACATAGAAATGTATCAACTGAGTAAGTCTTCTGGAAGGCATGTTTATACAATTGATTTGGACATGCAGAGAACGTATCGGTCGTTGGATGTAAATTGTACTTTCTGTTTATTTTTCAAATTAATCAAAAGAACAAATTTGGTAATCGAAAGAAAAGAGGAAAAACATCAGCGTTCGAAAATAGAAAAAGAGTATGTACTTGTCTGGCAAGCAGTCTGTTTTTTTTTTGAATGAGTGCTTGAAGCGTGTACATATACACTTTCTCTTTTCTTTTAATAAAAAAAAGCGAAGAAATAAAACAACAACAACAACAACTACTACCTATACATACGTATTCCTTTCTTTTCTTTTTTTTTGAGTTTTTTTTTTGGATTTTTTTCTGTCTTCTTCCGATGAGTGTCGAAAGTATGGCAGAGAGCAAAAAAGGAGGAAAAAGAAAAATCTACCAATCTTCTCTTTTACTTTACTCCTAGATTTCTGTCTCTGTCTTTCTCTCCCTTTCTATTATTCTCTCTTTCTCTCACCCGTTTTCCTGAATCGCATATTTTGCATATACATTTTTCACTGTCTACCGGGTGAATGACTGCTTGATTTTTTCTTCGTACATCAACTTATATATTATATATATATATATATATTCTATCTCACTTCAACAACAAAGAATGCTTCTTTCAAATCAACGTAAGTTGAACAACACGAAACGAAAACTTTTTATTCAAACTAGATCGTTTCGCTTGAATAGCTCAATTAAATTTCCGTTGACGTTAGCCTGATAGTTCTTTTAGATTCAAGCACGCGATATAAATCGTTATTTAAGCTTAAACAGATTTTCAAAGAGAGAGATCGAGAATACGAAACTAATGAAATAAACGATAAACAGACAAATGTCGTTCCAATCACGCTTTTACTCAGTGACATGAATTCTAAAATTCCAATCGTAATTGTTTCGTGTCTATCAACAGTTTCGTCAGTGGTATATATTTAGTTTATATGTATGTATCTATCTATCTATTTATCGTGGGGGCAAAAACAAATCAAGGAAAAAATAACATGACGAAACAAAACCTACGATCGATCCGTTGTTGTTGTCGTCATCGTCATCAAAACGTATGTGATGATCGATGTGTAGACTTATTTTCTCCTGCCTTTAGGTATCTGATTAAGCATGGAAGGTTGCTATTGCTATCATAGGAAAATTCTCATTTTGTTTTTTTCGTCGAACCAAAGAAAATCGTTAACTGATATGACACGAAGGCGATCAGCAAAAAAAACAGAAAAAGAATCTATTCGATGTTGCCTATGTTTATATCAGATGGGTAGATTTAGTCTTAATTACAGAAATGATAGGATGCTTTTCGAGAAGTATGTTTTCTTTCAAGTTATTTAATCATTGTAAATAAGTAAAAACAATAAACGAACAAAATCGAACGAAGTGATATTTGATTTTGTTGTTTCTTTTTATTATTATGTCAATTCTTGTTTTCTTCTTCTTCTTTTCATCTCTATATTCACAATTTAAGAAGCATTAATCAAAGTAAACTATATCATTGCTCTTCGTATTTCTTCCTCGTTTTTTTTTCTCAGTTTCATTATATATTTGTCTATCTATTTGGCATCTGATCGAGTTAAAGGCGACACAGAAAGAGAGAAAGAGAGAGAGCAAGAACGAGGGAGAGGGAGAGAAGATCGCGCATTTGTCTTGTTGCTTTCGGCTGTCTCGATTATTTGTGACCTTGTCAAGCAGAAAATAAAGAGGAAAAACCGGAGAAAGAGGAAGAACGAACGATCCAACATGGAAACAAATAATAATAATAATAATAATAATAATCGTCTTCATCACCCATACATTCAGTGATTGGGTAGCAAGAAAAATAGAAAGAATACCACTGATCTAACAAAGTGGTCTGACTGTGAGCCTCGACCACATCTTTTCGACATCTTGTTGTCGTTCTTTTGTTTTTTTTTAAATATTTCTGCGTGTGTCTACACAGTGTAGGGTAAAACAGAGCTGAAAATAAAAAAAATAGAACATGTCTAAGTACTTGATCGTCTAGATATAACGTTAGTTAATGGTTCTTCGTTTGTCAATTTGCTTATCGTCATTATTTTCGGTAATATTCAATGTTTTTCCTTACCGTCAATGCATAGTGTTACAATTAATGTCAGTTTACCTATTTTCCATGAGAATAGAATTTAACTAAAACTAATCACCGATCGAGCATTGTTTTCGTCTTCTACTTCTTCTTTTTCTTCATGATTTCATATGCGGTGTGTATGTTTGTTATCTCGATTATTGACAGATACAAACAGCAGCACAAGAAAGGTGTCTATTGTCATTTCAATCGAATTAATCGCAATTTTGACAGTTGAAATCTGTTTAGAATTCTAACTTATTTTCAATTATCGAAGAACAAAAAGATCTTCGCTCGACATTTATGCCGGTATTTCCTAACTTTTAAATGACACACAATTGGAGTCAATTATTCTCATAGTTCATGAATTTTTCTCCACTTTCTTCCTTGTTAGAACCATTATCAAAAAGCTAACTTGACAAGTTCATATGAAAAGAGAAAAATTTATATTACATATATCTAGTTAACGAACATTACTTATTCATAGGACATTCATTGTTTTTTTCAATAGACAATTTATTTCGACAGCAAAGTGTATATAAAAAAAGGCCCGAGAATAAGAGAAAGAAAAGGAAAAGAAAAGCAACTGCTGTTTTATAATCATTTTTTTTATTCAATTACAATTTGCTAATAGAAAGAAAAAGTACTGAAGTAACTGTGATAAAATAAATCCTTAAAAATAAGTTCTTAGTTCGATTTTGCGTCATAAAACAGAATGAACTTCGTTCTCCGATGAAACCAGATAATAACAGGGCGGATTCGACTAATTATAAGAGTATATGTTTTCTGTTTTACATGTAAATCACCGTCAACGAATTTGTTTCCATTTGAGCAAATATTCGATTAAATGCAAATGAATCTCCAATTGTCCCTAAAAAATATTTTTTATTTAGAAATTGATTATTCATCTGTTCGTCGTATGCCAACTGTTAAATTAAGCGGACAAACACAAGGAACAACAGCAAATACCATGCCAACATCCACATCATTGCAAGATATTAGTTCACATGCACAGAAATTTACTTGGAATAATCAAATGAATACAAATGAAAATAAAAATGATCAATGTTTAACAAATTATTCCGAGTAAAATCTTAATTTTTTCTCTCTCTCTCGCTCTTTTTGTTATTTTAATAATAAATATTTAATTCAATAGACAATCGTTTCCATCGAATTCACCTCGACTATTGCCTACATCTCATAGCGATGAACGTATATTCGAACATCCCGAAGTAACAATCAAACCATCGGAACTCGATGATGAACTTCAACGACGTTTAGTTACAATGAAAACATCGAATACAAAAGAAAATCTCCTTGAAAATATCGATCCACCATGTGAATCGACTATTCTCGAACATCCTGATATGAGTTCACCTGTTGTTATGCAAACAATTCCGTCATCGACATCATCATCAGCATTGCTATTTCAAGATGGTTATCGACGTATTAGTCGAACACAATCAGGTAATAATTTGTTTCGTCGTATTTACTTTTTTTTCTATGTTTTCGAATTTGATATTATTTCAGCTGATATCGATTCAATAGCAGCAGCAACAAGAACAATAACAAAAATGAATCGAACATCATCTCCAGGCACGAGCAATCACCGTGTAGAATTTTTTATTGATACTCAATCGAATTCAAAACGATCAGCTTCACCCGGTTTATCATTGATCGATAATATCAATGAAAATTCCGACAAGGAAAAGGTTAATTGAATGTCTATTTTTTTGTCTGTTGAATTCAAACAACTTTCGATGTCATTTTTGGTTTTAGAATGAACATTCACAATTAAGCTCAAATTTGACTCCTAGCTTATTGAAAACAAACGATTTATGGTGATGAAACTCTTTCTTTTTTCTTTCTTTCGCTCATATTATTATTATTTTCTTCTTGCTGTTGTTGTTTATTTTCCTATTTTATTGTGTACATAGTACTAAGCAAAAACAAAAGACTCGCGACGAATAAAATTTAGAATTTAAATTAAAAAAAAAGACGAACAAAAAAAAACGATGAATTATAACTACGAATGTGTGTTTGGTTTTAGTAAGTTTTTAAGATTGAATTCGGATTGTATTCTTGATTGAGAAAAAAAAGTGGATTACTAACACCTAAACGATAGGGTTCATAACGATCATTTGCACGTTCATGATGAGGAATTTCCGACTGAAAATATGATTGTGGACGATTCGTTAGACCGTACCAAAGAAACCAAATGATTATAAAAACTAACATCAATGAAAATACATAACCGAATACGATTGCTAAAGGCCAAAGATCGGGTGATGTTTTCGAAAATAAATTTTCGTCGACATCCGATAAATGATGATCTTGTGATAAGGCATAGATTGAATCCGACTCAAGAACATATTCACATAGTTCACCCGACGAATTCTCTGGACATGAACATGTAAAATTCGTTGAATTATTTGTTGAATGACAAGTTCGATTGAATAAACACGGATTCGGTAAACATGGGTCCGTTGAACATGAAGAATCTGTTTGTAAAAAAAGTACAAATTATATTTATTCAAATTTACTTTGGACTCTCTTTCTCTCCTCTCTCTCTCTCTCCCTGTGTTTCGGCACTTGAAAACTCAATTGATTTTGAATGTCAAAGTGCATTAATAATAAAAAGAAAAAACTTTCTTTTTTTCTGTAATTGAATCAATACAAACCTGTGCAGTTATTTTTAACTATTTCACAAGAGAAACCCGTATAAGATGATCTGCATAAGCAATACTCTTCATTCAAATGATTAATCTGGATCAAAAGAAAAGAAAAACAATTGCTATTGTATAATCAAATCTATTTTTACCGAGCAGGAACCCCCATTTTGACATATTCGAGTGCATTTTGCCCCAATTTTTGCAATTGTTACTAGAGAACATTAATAAAAAAAAACAAAAAGGTAAAATCCTTTCTTTTATGTTCGTCTACCTGTATTTTCACAGTATCTTCCTGTGTAATTCGATGAACAAATACATTGAACATCATGATTCGATTTTGTTACACAAATACTATCATGTCGACAAGGCGAATTTTCACATGGATTTGTTTCTACATGAGAAGAAGAAGAAAAGAAAAAAAACACATAAATAAAATCATTGCAAGTCACTTGTTTGTCATCTTCTAGCATGCTAGTCTATCGAACAACTAAACTTACGAAACTGTACGATATTTAGAATTTCTGTCGTATTTGAGAATAGATAGAATAAGAAAATCGAATGAAATTATCTCAAGAGAATACACACTCATACCTATTTCACAATAAATGCCAATGAATGACGATGAACAAAGACATTGAAAACTATGGTTTGAAAGAATAATACATGTTGAATTATGTAGACATGGTGTACTTAAACAAGGCGAATGAGCTAATAAAAACAATAGACCGAAAATCAATATTTGAATTGATATTAATCAGCAAAAGATATTCACTGTTTTTATAAGGCGTACTTGTTTGATATGTATTAGTCGATGAGGATGTACGATATTTTACATTGGGCCAATTAAAATATTCGCTTAAGTCTGTCGTAAATGATGTATTAGTTAGATAGCTTGTTAAGTCTTTTGTTATTGTTGAAGTAGATAATCGAGTCGTAGGCTTTGTTGTTGTTGTTGTTGTTGTTGTTGATATTGTAGAAGCTACAGGAAACGAATAGTTATTTGATTTGTTTGAAAGCGAAATGCTTTACTTGTTAATGATTGTGAACAATCAATTCCAGTCCAATGTTGTTCACAAATGCAGATTTCGGTATAGAAATCAATTTTTAAACATTGACCATGAATACATGGTGTTCGTTCACAAGAAGTTACAATTTCTAAAACAAAAAATAAAGAATATTATTGCTTGAGAACAAAAAAAAAACGGTTTCTTGTCGTCATACCAACTTCACAGTTTCGACCTGTATAACCTCGATTGCAATGACAACGATAGTCTGACAGCGTCAGTAGATTCTCACATGTTGAATTATGTAAACATGGTTGATTTGCACAATTCATTTCTTCTAAATGCACATAAAACAATCGAGATTTAATATTAAAAGATTAGATAAAAATCCGCTGAACATGTTTTCTTTCTTTTCAAATGTATTTTGAATTTATGCATAGAGTAAACAAGACGAATAAAACTACACAACAATCCGATTAGAACTTACTTCGATTACATTTCTCTCCTGACCAAAACTTATGACAAAGACATGTTCCATTTTTCAAACAATCACCATGTATACATGTCGTTCGATTGCATAGATCAATCGATGGTTGGACAATTAAATCTAAAATAAAAGCTTTCCTTTGATAAATCTTCTTCAAATTGAAACTAACTCGTTTCACAATTTCGACCGGTAAATCCAACTGGACATTGACATAAATAACCGCGAACATATACAACACACGTTCCATTATTCAAACACGGTTGATCTTCGCATGCTTGAACATCTAATCGAGAAAAAAATTCAGATTAGCTCGTTGCTTTTTTAAATCTGCTATTTACCACTGAGACAATCTTGACCAATATAACCATGTTTACAAATCTTTTGGCCCGTATCTGGATCGCAATCATAACGTTGTACATTGGCGATGCAATGTGTTTCACAATCTTCGCCATAGAAATTTGGTGAACAGTAAAACTTTAAGCGACGAAAAAGAAAAAGATTTAAAATTTTTTCGAGAAAATAAATCAATCATATTAACTAAAACATCAGCAGTTAGATTCGTATAAAATCCGAATAGACTTCTTAGATAAAGTCGTTGTGGTTGTGCAACATCAGCTGAACGATAGAGTTTCAAATCAAGTAATGTTCGACCGTAGAAATCAATTGAATCATGTTTTGTTTGATTAACAGGATCATCAATATCGAATACTTCAACAATGATACCAATTCCATTCTACAGATCATTATTAATCAATAAAAATTCTTGAGCAAATCAAATAATTTTTACTTTCGGATATTTAAAACGAAAATATATAGTCGGTTGAAACCAAAGGGAAACCAATGATGAACGTTGTCTAGTTCGATTAGCAGCTCTAGTTGGTGTTGATCGTTGAAATTTCTGGTCGATATTTATAAAATGTATATCATCCGCACCGACAAAACCCGTAAAATGATCACCTAATGTACAATTATGTGGATTTTGAAATGGTAAACGTACAAGACAAAATAGAAAGCCTGTATCACATCGACCATCTCGATTAATATCATGTTCAATTCGTGTATCGCATGGACGATTTTCATATGTTAAACCATTTCGATTTTTATAATGAATTAAACGTAATGAAAGTGTTACTTCGCTTAATGATAACTAGTTGGAAAGAGAGACAAAAAAAAACAAATTTCCAATGAAGATCTTTGTCTTGACAAACTTGTAATATTGCAAGATCATAGACAAGAACAAACAACCATTGTACCATGTCGTCGTTCCGTGCATGCTCATCAAAAACAATATAAATGATATATATTTTCACATACAGTCGTGAAGGATTTACGTGAAATAAATGCAAATGAAAGAAGATAAGAGAGAGAAGAAGAAGAAGAAGAGGAGACGAGAAATAGAAAAAGAAAGAGAACGAATTGTACATACACACAACATACGTATATGGGTATGTGCTGGATTGATAGTCAATATTGTGTATCCGCCCTATTTTTTTTCATTTGCTTCCAAATGAGTGTTTACCTTGGGGTTATTAACCGAGATGCGCTCAGACAATCTTGTCTCTGTTCATTTCTATAACTACTGTCAAGCTCAAAAATTACAATGAGATGCAACTTTTGATCTTCTTTCATTGTTTGATTTTACTTCTTTTGTTACTGTTACTATGCGTTAATTCATTGATACAAAGATTTAATTTGAATTATGATGAGAAAATGAAAAGAGATTGACTAGACAATGAATGTCATTCGAAAATGTGATAGCATTAAGAAACTTCCTGAAATTAATTTTTATTAAACATGTACGCATATATTATGAACTGCAGATAAAGACTAAGAGTAAGAAGAAGAAAACGTCTTTTGTTTATAAAGTCATATGATTCATTGGATTTTGTGGAGGATATTGATCATATGATTGATATTCTTGTTGTGGTGGATTTTGTGCATATTGATCATACGATTGATATTCTGCTTGTGGTGGATTTTGGTTATGTGAATGAAAGTGTACTTGTGCCGTAGATCCACTTTGAGGATCAAAATTGAAGTGCAAATTGAATGGCATCTTTGGTTTTTTCGGTTTTTCCGGTTCATATTGCTCTTGGTTTACGAAAGACTCTGGTTGTTGATATTGTTCTTGAGGTTGATATTGTGGAGATGGCTGGTAATAATCCTGAGGTTGATATTGTACAGGTTGATGATACTGTTCTTCTGGATAATATGATCCATAGGGTTGAAATTGTGATTGTGGCTGAGGCTGGTGAACTATCGGTCCACCATTGGCAATGTTAGCCGGATTTTCTATTAATGAACAATGGAAATTTGTTCATTGAATCAACAATTGATTACTCGTAATTTACCTCTTCTATTCATCTCTCGAGTTTCTTGACACATTGCACATGGACCACAACACATTGTCAGTAAAATATCATTGCAATTATCTGATTTTATGTTATACTTTTGTCGAAATTTTTGTCTCTCAAGAAAATGTGGAACCCAACAAAGATAACACTCAATCAGAAGTGTATATGCTACACACATAACAAAACAATTTTTACCATCAATTCTTTGTGCATTTGCACCAAATAAACATGGAAAACAGCAGCATCCAAAACAGCATATAACCATATCATCACCACAGCCAAACACATTTTCTAGATAGATAAATAAATATCATAGAACAAAAATTTGCAATCGACTGAACAATTCGATTTACCTTTTATTTCATCGTGTGAATTCGGATTTGTAGTTGTAATTGGTTGCGCCATGATAATTAAGTAAATTTAATGAATAAATATACTTATTCACAGAATTAGAAGAAGAAAAAAAACAACTTAAATACGTAACGTCTATGCAATGATTTAAAAAGACCGTATCTATTGTACTTAACCTTCTATATGAATAAATAAAAAAGTGCACGATTGACTGCACATCATGCGTTCGATCGTTTTTTTATTTTTTTTAAAGGTAGATTTATCCTATTTCTTTTTCTTTTAATACGAATGATAATTATCACAGAACATTTTATGGTTACATAAAATGATGTTTTTTTTTCAATATGCTGGCAATTTTGCAAAGGAAAAAAAAAGAATATTCATTCAAAACAAATTAGATTCTTAACGAACTAATAGACAAGAATTTACAAGTAGTGACTTCAGTAGAGTTACACATATGTATTTATCATCTAGTTTAGTTCGATTGTTGACAAGGCCATTCGACATATCGTCTGTATGTTATACAACAGCGCTGTTATCGTCCACACCTGATTGCCATTGCACGATAGAACTACGTGTCATTTTACTTTTCTGTTAGTCATCGTATATATATTAGTAACAGAACGACAAAAAAAGCGAATGGCTGTCTGGTAGTAACTATTTGAATAGAGAGGGAGAATCTGATATTTACTTGATCCATTAGTTTTTTTTTCTTCTTTCATTGCTCTTGTATTCATAGAGAAGATAAAAATTAACACAGTTCGTGTGAATATGTAATTTTTATTTCTTTTATTTCTTCTTTTTTTACGGTTTAAATTGATCGAATCGACGATAAATTGAAAACAGAATTTATTTTTCTAACTGCCACATATCAAATCTAGTCAATGCAAAATCAAGCTGAAGAAATCGTTTTATTATCAACAAACGACGGCAAAGAACATCGAAATGAAAACGTTGGATTACGATCTCCTCAAAATTCAATCGATAGACGACATCAAAAGTTACTCAAAAGGTATTAAGATTTTCTTTTGATTTGAATCTAATAAGAAACACGAAGTCAGAATGAATCCTAAGTGGATTATTCTGGGAGAATAGCTACGTATCTGATATCCATAATGGTAATAGAGTTGTCAGCAGATACTCGTAAATATTCTTTTTCTTCGTTAACTGTCAGTTACAAAATCGCGACAAATAGAATTTAGTTAGCATCGATACTTATCGAAAAAGGTCATTTATTCTTGCTGAAGTACTCGATATAATATACATCCAATGAAAACATTAAGTCGATATCTTCGATTTAGATTTCTCGAACGATCAACAAATCGAACGAATATATTTAAAAATATTCTTCTTTGGCTCATTCTATTCAGCTGTCTTTTTATTCTTGTTTGTCCACTTGCTCTTCATTTATCCTATGTTTTACCAGCTATTAAACCACGTACAATACCATTACATGAATTTAGTGAAGAACGTGCAAGAGATTATTATTCAAATTTAACTCAATACGGTCCGAGAGTGATCAATACAAATGCAGATTATCAAACACGACAATTTCTTCTCTCAGAACTTCATCGAATGCGTTCACTAACTCGAAAAACGATTCGATTCGAAATCAGTCTACAAAATTTTACAGTTAAACATATCGAGAATCTACAAAACATCGCTGTTCGTCTATCCGATGTTAATTCACCAGATGATACATCTTGTCTCATGCTCACTGCACATTACGATTCCGGTATGAAAGATTTTCTTAATTTTAAAACTGCTTTGTTTTTTTTCTCTTCTGAACAGTTGAATTTAGTCCTGGTGGTAGTGATGATGGTTCAGGCGTTGTTATTCTTCTCGAACTTCTTTCGAATCTCATTCATGATACACAAGTATCGTTTGCTCGTTTGAATTTAATTATTCTATTCGTATCCGGCGAAGAAATGGACCTTCGCGGTGCTGAAGCATTCATAGCTGCTCATCCATGGAAAAAACACATCCGACGATTTATGAATATTGATTCAGTTGGCGGTCATGAGAAAGCGATTCTATTTCAAGTTAAACCATCTCAAGTAAATTAAAAAAGAAAAACTAAAATGAATACAAATTTTTTTTCTGTCTCTTTGCTTTCCTATTTATTCAAGCTTATTCGAGATTACGCTTACGTTCCACGACCACATGCCAATGTAATTGGCGATGAAATTTTCGAATATACAAGTTCAGTAACTGATTACAATGCTTTCACTTCAAATGGCTTCTTGTCTGGTTATGATTTTGCATATTATCTCGATGGTTATAATTATCATACAATACTCGATAAACCATCGATTGTCGAAAATGGTGCATTGCAACATCTAGGTGAGAATGTTCTCTCTCTGACGCATCGAATTTTTCAAGAAAACGAACAAATTCAACAGCAATCCGATCCAATGTTTGATCCTGAAGAAAATTTGATTTATTTCGATATACTCGGTCGGCATCTAATCATCTATCGAAAATCAACAGGAAATATTATTCAATTAATTCTAATAATTTTGATTGTTATTATTGGTTGCTGTGTTATTTTTATCGATCATCGATGGTCAACTAAATATTCATCGGAAAATGATCTCTCATCGATTTATTTCTATTTTAAATATCCACTTCTTCTTCGTTTCCTATTCATTTTTCTATTCTTTCTCACTTATTTGTTTTCATTTATATTTGGACCTTTTTTTGCAACGGTAATTGCGTTTATTATATCAAAATTTCGTCCGTTATCATGGTACGGAAATTCAACATTAGCAGTTTTTCTCTATGGTCTACCTTGTCTTATTGGCGTTCTACTTTGTGAAACATTATGGGATTATTTACGAAAATTTCTTCTATCAAAATATCCGAAAAAGAATCCCATGGAAATCGATACGATCAAACATATCGATCGAATATGTTTCAATTTCGAACGACATTGGTCATTACTTTTAGTTTTCGTTCTTTTTATGAGTGTATCCATTTATTTTCCTTATCGTTCAACATATTTCATTCTTCTTTGGTCTATATTTCTTTGTCCGATTTATTTCATATCAATTCTTTTTAAATTCATCACACGTTGGTACCGAATTCAAATTGTCAGTCTTTTTCATGAACAAGAATGGTACTGGCTATTTGCACCATACATCATTTCATTGATACCATTAATACATACATTAGAAATGACAAGTCGTCTTTTACGTTTAGCTATACCCATGATGGCACGAATGATCAATCCAATAGGTTTTTCACATGATATCGTTATTTGTTTATTAATTGTTCTGCCAGCTATTCTATTTTTTCTTATTTTTATTCCGAATTTACAACGTCTAATGAATTATAGTCGAATATTAATTATTTTGACAGCAAGTTTTTTAATTGTACTTCTTATTGCTTGTGTACGATCGAATTTTACATCTGAACATCCGAAAATTTTTTACATTCAACATCAATCAGAAACAATTTATTCATTGACAAATATGGAAAAAGTTCCGTTGATACTTTCGAAAACATCTCAAACATCAACGATTACATTAGAATCTCATGATAATCTTATTCTTTCGCCAACACTCGATAGAATTTCACGAAAAACTGGTTTCATTCTAGAAAATCGTCAATGTTCAAAACCAACTCAATGTTCATTTGACGATACATTCAATCGTACGAATGCTTTTCAACAAGTTGAATTAACATCAATGAAAACTCTTGATCATTACCGATTTACAATTCAACATGCATCATCATATGATATTCAAATTGAATCAGGCATTTTCCATGGTCATTTAACAGTCGAAAATGAAACAATTAAACCTCGAACACAAACCATTGTTAATATTGAAACATATTCTCAAGGTATTTCATTTAGTTTTATCGTTACAATTTCGCGTTGTGATCTCGCTGATTCGCCATTTCTTTTAACTGTAATCGATAAATTGCCTGAACTAACACCGTTTGGCCGTTCTCAATGTAAATCGATTCAAGATAAACTTGTTGTAAATGTTGATAAATTTTAATAATAAAAGAAAAATTTCGCACAGTTCTTACCATATAGATAGATATACAGAGATATATTAATTTATTTAAAAAAAAAACAAACAAACAATGAAGAAAAAAAAAGCAAGAGACCGAGAGAGAGAAAAATAATCATATGTCATTTGAAATTTCTGTTTTATCTACGGATTTTGACAAGTTTTTAATGGATAGTATTGATTGATTTCATCGTTGATTAAATCGAGAAAATATTTATCCAGAAAGAAATTTTTCAGACAACCTCGATATGTCCGACAGTGTTGTTCATTGTAGCCACATAGCCGATGATAACCACCCAAATAGATATAACTTGGATACGGACGAAAATCAATTACTAAACCCGATAATAATTGCTGACGAGGGTAATTATTATCGAGTTTCATTGATATTCGACGACGATATCTATATTTCAGATAGATATTTTACTTTAATTGGCAAGAAAAAGAATAGATATATAAGTACGTACCTTCCAATTTCGATTCGATGCCATTGTCCATCATCGACTCGAATTTTCGACCGAAGGAAAGTTTCGCTCGAATTTCGATCGATTTTCGCTGTAAATTGAACGAATCCATTGACAATTGTCAATGATAAATATTGAGAGAAAACATTCGTTGTTGTTGTTTCACCAAGATAAAATATGAGACCATGTGAAATCTTCGTTTTAAATGATAATTTAAAATAATTTCGATTGAGATTCATTGGTAAATACGAATACATGAGATTTTCTTTCCCATCGAATTCAATCGAACTTTCTTTGTAATGAAATTCGGTCGGTGATTTAAATGAACATGTATAATTATTCAAATCATTTTGCTGACAAATTTGATTGACTGAACACGGATTTGGATGGCAAGGATAACCGTGATATTCGTTGAGTTCATGTAATTCAATTGCATCTTGACGAATGTCATCCAATGTTTGATTATTTAGAATAATCTAAATCGAGAAATTGTATATTTTGGAGAAAGAAAGATTTTTGTTTTTGTACTTTTTGAATTGCTCCACGAAAACCTTCGAATATGAACGCATTCGAAAGCATATCGAATGAACGATATTGAACTGGTAGATTGCCGATAAATGTAAACGAACGAGGTGAAAATAGATGTGACGAGAACAGTTCATATGTGACGACGGGTGCTTCGTGATCGACAATGAGAACTAGCTTTTGACCGTGAAGTTCGAGAATACATCGATGCCATTTGTACATTTCAATTGGATATCGAGAACTAAGAAAAATAAAATTCAATCGAACGAATCTATTGAATTTGAAACTAATCTACCTCAACGAGATTAATTTATTTCCCATCATGAGATTACATATGATTATTCGTCGTTGAAGATATATGGTAAAATAGCCTTTCTTCGAGTTGACATGATCACTGTAAATCAATAGACCCGATGGACTTTCGCTGAGAAACCAAATTTCAATTGTTAGTTTTTTTGCTTGTTCAATAAGTTGTAATGGTGGCCGTTTTATGTAACTATTCGAATCGAATGCTGCGATATATCTCTGATCTATCGACAATGAAATTTGTTTTTTTTTGTGAAAAACAACTAGTCAAATTAACCTGTCGAACAATTTTTGCAGATACACGTATAATTATTTGGATAGACATTAATACATTGTTGACTGTAATCACATGGATTTATCGAACAACGATCGATCGATGAGATCAAACAATCAGTATTCAATGATGATAAATGATCATTACACAAACATTTATAACTATTGGCATCATTATTTCGAATTGGAATACAACGAGTACCATTTCGACATGTACCAATACCTGACCGACATGGATTAGCAATACATTCATCTGAATCAAAATTCAATTTTCAGTTTCGTTTTTTTTCTGTCTTCTATTTACCAATATTTTGTGCACTTAAAATTGTATGATGTTCAGAATTGTTAAATACAATACGTCGTTCATTAATCGATAATTCATGAATACATCCTTGAAAACCTTCATTAAGATGAAATTGTTGATAGAGCCTAGGTAAATAACAGAAAAAAAAGTAAATATTCGAATTTATTTACATGACCTACGATTGAAATGATTCAGGTAAACCGCCAAGATACAATGTACTTTTAAATGAACTACCAAATGGCAATAATCCTTTTTTGAATTATGAAAATAAAATAATTTCGAAAGATAAAAAAAAACTCTACTTGAAGAAATATTTCCATCGTTTAATCTTGCTCGTATTTCATTATGTAGAATATGCACTTGTAAACGAGCGTAAGTATCTAACTCAATTAGTTCGGGTAATTGAATAGTTGATATAAAATGATCAAGACGAATGCTAGGCAAACAATAAAAAAAAGAACATTTAATCGAGAGAGAGAGAAAAAAAACGCATTTATTTCGTTACGTTATATCAAGAATTTGATTTCGAAGTGAAATAATAAAATAAAATTCTGTTAATTTATCATCGGCATAGAGCAATAGACCGTGAGGATTTTCTGTAGCAAATATTAAATCAATACGTAATAATTGATTATCATTATGTTTTGATGAAATTTGAGTTTTTAATTCGAAATACGAATGACGATTAAAATGTGGAATCGTAACTTCAAATTCTTTGAAATAGAAAATGAATACGAATTGAATAGATTTATCTTTTTCTTAATAGTTTACTTTCATTGCAATGACGACCTTGCCAACCGAATGCACAAAGACATTTATAATTCCCATCAGGACGATCAATACATGTTGCGTGATTTTCACAAGGTGTTCGTCGTAGACATGCACCGATTGTTGTTCGACGAACAGGATTGACTAAGTAGACAAATGACATTGAATTACAATTATTAATCAAACGAACTTACGAGTGAAATTTGCTGCTGCTACATTTGAATGAGCTGAAAAGCAACAGCAGACGAAAAAGATATTTTATGTTGTTAATTCAAAAAAAAACACAAAAAGATGAGAGCTAACTTACGAGCGATACATCGTGGTCCAGGTATACGTTTGTATTTTTGTTTTGCACATTCACAAAATTCGGATAGACAAACCATATTTTCACCGCAATCTGCATTGCTCGAACATCGTTCTAGACGCAAATCATGAGTTTATATTCAACTAGAGGGAGAGACAAAAACGCAGAATTTTTCCTACTTGAATCAATTTGAACAACTTCTAATGGATAATCAACAGCGATTTCTTCTTCATGTGGAATGAATTCTTCTTCAATTTGTGCGTATTCCTTCGATGAAGTATCAGTGGCTATTCAAAATTAAACAAAATATCACAGAAAAGAACTCTTTCATTTGCTAATCTTTTACCTGTGCAAACACCTGGATAGATCAAACCGATTTCATATTGTTTAATACATTGTTGTCGTTTAATAGCACATTTCGATTTATAAGTACGTCCATCCGAAGCACAGATATCCATAAGACGTTGTTCGTCACCTGTGCATGCTACATGATGACATGTACAACGTGGATGACTGTTAATCATTTGACAAATGCCTCCAAATGCACATACGAAATCTCGACATGTTCGTGGACGACGACGACCTTTGTGTACTGAAAGCAAGAAAATGAAATTTACAAAATGATTTCGAGTTTTCAATACGAACAATCGATACATCCACGTTCGGTTAATGTTAGAGATGAATCAATACATTTATCACATTGTCGACCTGTTGCAAATGAATGACATGTGCATTCGCCTGTATCTTGCAAACAATCTTTTCGTGTTGAACCATACGGATGACAACCACAAGCTATGAATTTCAGAAACAACAATCAACAGATCAAAAAACGAAAAACGAAATTCTTACGAGTACAACCCGTATTATTATGTGTTAATATACGAGAAAATCCCCAGTATTCATTTTCACAATGTGAACAACTGGTACCGCCGACAGCTGGTCGACAATAACAAGAATTCGTCATTGGATCACAGGATAATTGCAAAGAACCTGCTGGGTGACAATTACAATATTCTAGTATTTCGAGAGAAAAACATTCAATTGATTCGATTGATTTATGATTTTTTTTATGATGTTACCTGGACATCCACGACGATTTATACTAGGTGAAACGGTAATATTATCTTGACAACATCCATACGGAGAATCCGAACAACTTGAACCAATTGGTAGAGATGATGTAGCAACTAGAAATAAAATGTGTTTTATGAAATCGAATTAACGATCATTTTCTTACTGCATTCGCGTTTATTTCGAGCGGGAATAAAATCTTGTCGTTGACATTCGCAAAGACCACTTAAACAAACCATATTCTTTCCACATTGATCATCCGATGAACACATTCGATAGGGTAAAATTGCTGTAATTACTTATTAGAATAAGAAATCAACAATTGTAAGTTTTCTCTCCATTCATTTTGTCTTACTTTTAACACAACAACGATTCGTTACTGTATTACAATAACTATTCATTGGACAACGTCCAAGTGTGTCACATTCGATATTTCGATTGATCATTGCATCGAATAGAGGTTCGTCATAAGCACATTCACGTGTATAGTCAGCTACAACATAAATATAAATTTGTTGTTTTTTTTCTCCTTCAAAAGATTGTTTATATTACCAGATTGTTCTTTATCTTGTTTACAATGATCTGGTGCAATAGCATAGAGATGAGTTCGTAATTCACATGAACGAATATTCATTTCGCATTGACTAGGAAATATTTCTTGATTACTTGCACAAATCGAATAGGATTGATCAGTCTAAATTTTAATATTAATATTAATTAATTACTGAATGAATTATTTGATGACAATAAAATTTTAGTCATATGATATATAATTATCATTAGTCAACCTTGTAACGTTATCTTCTGTCTTTTTTCTATGATGAGAAATCTTATCTCGGTTTGTCTACTGTCGAAATTCGATCTATTTTATTTGAGATCAATTGAAACCAACAAGGACAACATACTGGTAGAGGTGGACAAGTGTCTCTTGTCGGACAAATGCATGTATAATTTCCTTGTTGAGATTGACATTGTCCATTGAATGGACACGTAATATTATGACAATTATTGCATTGTCCCATATGAATGGGTTTAAGATTGACATCATGTCTTGTGCATGCATCATATTCAATGTGACATATTGATCTAAATGAAATTATCAATAATAAAAGAAAATGAGAGCCAAAAAAAGGTTTCTTTTTGATTATTTACGAATAGCTAAATCCATTATTTCCACAGACAGTATCTTGATCAGTGTATGATTGTGAACATTGTTGGCATAGACATTGTGCTTGACCAGAAGATGTTCGTATACATTGTCCATACGGACATTGCAAAGTATCACATGTCGATAAACCTAAATACCGAAGAAAAAAAATTCTCAGGATTAATTATCTCAATTAGTGACTTTTTATTTTTCTTCTCTTTCCCTCAGACTCTATTTTACTATCAAATATTAAGCAAAAAAAAGTTCGTCTAATATTGACAATTAATCAAAAGGAAAATAAGAGACGTTAGAATAAATACTATTTGTCGGTTTTGTTTTGTCAATAGACATCGACGTAACTTACAATAGGAACTGTCCACTGGTACAATATATTGTTCACGTTGACAATGATCACGTTCCAATTCACATAGATTTCGATAGAGAATTCCATTTGAACCGCAAACCTTTGTTTTTTATTTGAAAATTCATTTTAAAAAAAATGTGCTTTTCGTTTTCTTTACTTGATTTTCTTCTGTTGAACAATTAAATAGACAACGGCATACGCCAATTCCATTTTCAATCATACATATTTTTCCATTAAAACAGATAAGTGCCTTGCAGGCTAGAAACGACGAAGAGAAGAAGATGAAGAAAAAAAACGATGGCAAAAATAGCAGAAATAAAAATCTTATTCACTCTTAAATCATCATGGGAACACTTGACGGTTAATGCGAAGGACAATAAGAAAAGAAAAACTGATTGTCGAGAGACATCATTGTCGATTAATGCAAATTAGTTTAGAAAAATCCATTTTTTATACAATCATGATGAAGATCGATTGTTGATAAGGAAGAGCGGAAGGGACGAAAGAAAAAAAAAAGAAAATTTCTTCGGAAAATCTACCTTCCATCTTTTGTTGTTGTTCATGAACATCACACGGTCCATCATGTAATTTTGTTAAACGTATATTTAATTGACATGCATATTTATTCATCTGACATTCATTTGAATATTCTTCAAGATTACTTGCACACAATAGATTAGATTCAGATAAACATTCGATCGATGGATTACAAATCGAAGGATCAATTTTCGAACAATTTAAATAAGGACATTGTTCTAGATGAATAAATATTTTCAAAAGGAATCAACAAGAAAAAAACGATACATACGACATTCACCAGTATAAGCAACAGTGAGATTCTCTTGTATTTGACAAGCTTTTCTTTTTAATTCACAAAGATTTTCATAAGTTTGATTATCAGTACCGCAAACAGGTCGATCCGATGAGATTCTTTCGACGTATTCATTGCAATCATCCGGACAATAGCATTGAGCTAAACCATTGTCGTCTATTCGACAGTGTGACCCATGGGAACATGTTATCGAGGAACATGCTGACTCAACTAAATACACGTCATTTTTAGGTTAGCGTGATTTTTTTTTCATCGTACCTTTTATGTCAGATGAAATTTGTTGATAATATGAATTACATTGTTCTTCATTGTATTGACATGAATTGAAATCTGTAGCTTCATTACAATTGAATACGCATAAACATTGATTTTGATCAGTGCATGTTGCACCAAATTCACAAGCAACACGTCCGTATAAACATGCTACAAGAATTAGAACTCAATGTATTATGTTTTTATTCTTCTTCTTTTCTTACTTCGTTCAGATTGAAAATCAACTAGTGATTGATTAGATATCAGATCCGTAAGATTATTATTTGTTGTCGAACTTTTTCTTTGAATACCTAACAATTACAAAAAAATATACGTATATATATAAATAATAAAAAAGAATCATCAAGTTTAAGAATTTAAAGAGATGAGAAGAGAATGTGGCACCTGTTTTTACTGTTCTATAAACGACAACTGCAAGAAATATTGCAGCTAATAATATGATAATACCAAGAAACAGAAGTATAATACGCAATAATCTTCGACTCTTATCGTGATTATGCTGATCAACAGCAACCACGTAAGATTTATTGGTAACTGTGCTCATTAGCACTAATAAGAATAACAAGCATAACGAGTTGGATCAGACGACGTCGCTTTTTTTTGTTCCTCTTTGAAATACTTCTTACATATATATATAAAGTTATGTGGACAACAAAAATCGTGTTCTCTCTCTCTCTCCTCCTTCTTTGTCTACAAAAGTGATCGTTCGTGCTTGCACGCTCGCTCGTTCACTCTGCGGAACTCTTTAATGTCATTAGTTTCTCTATCCTTTCAGCCGATTTTTTTCCCTACTAAGAAGGAAAAAGAGAAAATCTATATTTTATATAAATACATAAGTAAAAGACGAAGACGAAGAAGAGAAGAAGGAAGAAAAAAAGATTGATAAAAACAGAATCGAATCAAATACATTGAATTCAATCAATCTCTTCCTTCTTCTTCTTTTTTTGCTTCTCTTTTTTTTATTTGTGGTTTTATTGAGAGAAATCATCTTCGATTTTCCTTCTGTTCTTTGAACGACAAACATTGATGATGACGAACGGTTTGACATGTCATCGACTTGAAGAAAGAGAAGACGACGACGAAGAAGAAGAAGAATGATAATGTGTCTCAAAATAAATGATCTTCAATTGTAGTTGACGTCTTTCTCTTGATTGAACGACATCATGTATATACAGAAACTCCGGAAATATGTCGTTCGTCGTTGAGCATCTCGGCTTCTTAATTCAATCACAATTTTAATGAATAACGACGAGAATGTTGAGTTGGGGGAATAGGAGAATCGATACGGACCATCGAGATTAAGACAGTCTCGACTAATTTAAAAAAACATCAAGAGAAAAAGACAATAGAAATATCTAAACATCCATTGTCTTATTCATTTAACAAAATCGAATAAGTGAGAGAGACATACACATACATTAAAAGCAAAGAAAAACTTAATATATGTAAATATGTTGAGAGATTTCGAGACAAAACACTATTCACACATTTAGTTTTTTCTGTCTTCCTTGTTCGACAATGTTTAATTATTCCATGAAAAAAGAAAGAAAGAAAGCAACAACAAAAAAAAAGAACTCTCTTACGATTTGCTTTCCAATTAAATTAAAATTCTCGATATAATTATTTTTTTTATTCTGTCTATCAACAATGTTCTTTTGTCCAGAGGCTACGAAACTTTTTTTTCTTCTTCTTCTCCGAGTATCTCAATCGTTGTTGTAGACCAGAAGAAAAAAATTGAGATAGCGATCAGATTACGTAGACACTGTTCATCATTAGTTCGATGTAAACGATGACAAGTGTAACCGGAAAAAAGAAGAAGATTGGATTATTTTCCTCTATTCTGTGTTTCTTTCTTTTTCTTGGTTAGGATTGTATTTCGATTATGTGCTTTGCAAGAGGAAGAAGACGAAGGAAAAAAAACGGATACTAAAGTACACTTATTTATTTGAATTTGAGGGACGAACTAAGATTGCGTCATTGTTAATTTCATCGCGAATTATCTCTCATCAATCTCTACTTTTTTTTTATAGAGGAAAATCAAAACTGACAGAACAATAATTTTTTTTACTAACAATGGCATTTACTGAACGTGTGAAAAGACTAAATGAAGATCAAATTTCCATTAATCATTGTCATTAGTAAAAATGGAAAACCAAAAAAAAACACAAATCTAGTTGAAATCAATTAAAACATAAACGATCTTTTCTTTTTACCTTGAATTGCTTCAAGATTGGCAACTGTCTCGGTTAATGGAGTGAAACTTGAATAAAATCGTGCATTATTAATTCGAATACCAAAAATTTTAAAATCGGAAAGTTTCATTGGAGATGTTTCTTCGCAAATATCGAGATTTTCTACGATAATATAAAATGGATATTGTAATCGATCAATTTGATAATGTCTCGATAAAAGATCTTCTCCACGAAAGATACGAAAAACCCAAACAAATGCTGAATACGGTTGACCAATTGACCATTGATGAATTGAAAGCATTCGACCAGTAAAAATAACATCAGTCAAATAATTAACTTGTGAAATATCAACTATTCGACAGGATTCAATTGATGAAAGAATTAAAATCGGAAACAAACGTATCCAACTTATTTGGATCATGTCTGTTGAACCTATTTGTAGACTTGAGAGGCAACGGCACAAAACCAAGTCGATTTCTGGATAATCAATCTGATTATGATTCTAGATATATATATAGAAATCTCTATATTTGTATTGTAACTTTCAAAGAGAGAAAAAAAAACGGAAATGGTCAAAATCATTGAACATCATCTACTTTTTTTCTTTTCCTTTCTCTTTTATCATGAAGACATCATCAATTTCATAGTATGCTATAAATTAAACATATTTTTTTCGACATATTAACTATTAAATATAGATGAAACAAATAAAAAAAATGATTAATTGACCAAACAAAAACAAGGATGATGTTTTTTAATCAACAGATTCTTTCTTCTTTTTTTTTACTTTGATATTAAATATCAAGGTTTTCTTTCCTATTTCGTTTAGTATCCGTAGACATGAAAAGATCTCATATTGACTGATTTGACTTACCGAAGAAGTTATTCGTGTTAATAAAAAAAAAAGAAAATATCTTTCAATTCGACTTTGTCTTTTATTTCAAATGAAAAAAAAAATTTAACAGACAGAAAGAAAAACAAAACGAATGAAAATTACATTTGTATGATCAAACATTTATTTTCTTTTTTTATTATTATTACAAATCGATACCAGACAGTAGACCTTGATTTGAAATTTTGTATAAAAACAAAAAGAAAACTTACTTTATCAAAGTAGATTGTGAACGCATGAATAAATTTGTAGATTTTAAAAAAAGATTGAAAACTATCCGTAAGAATTCTAAATAAATTATTCATTACAGTCAAAAATAACAGAACTATGTCTATGAATGTTATTCGAATTCAGTGAAATTCAATTTATCATATTTTAAATGTAAATCATAAGATATTCCTTTGAACAGAGATCTAGATATGCATGTTAATGAATACCAAGCTGGATTACAATATATTCTTATGTAATAGAAAAATCTGATGATTATACAAATAATTCTTAGTTTCTTTCGAAGAAATTAAGGTTAGGTTAGATTTGATTTCGTTCGAGTTTGTTTTTCGTTTAGTTGATTTGCACGAAAAAAAACAACGTCATTTCTTTTTTTTATTTTTCTGTGTTTTGTGGACGAGACGTGCTCGAACACAAGAATCGATTTGTTTCTTCTTTATCATTTCGAATTGGGTCATGCTCTCGTATTTGTCTCTTTACACAAATTGACATTTAGATCGTCGTTCGTTCGTTCTTCTGCTTGCCTGTGTCTGTCGAACGAAACAATGTAATTATATGCTAAGTTTGTCTTGTTACGGCTACCATCACTATCGTTGAGGTGTATTCTTCCCCCCTCTCTCTCTCTTTTTTCGTTTTTCTCTTAAAAATGACACACATTATTTTCTTTCTCTTTTGTTTCGTGTTTATTTCGTGTCGTCTTCTCACGTTCGACTGTCAATTGATTGTTCTATGAAAAAAAAGATGTAGGACAAAATAAACACACATTTATAATAAAGAGCAACAGAGACAAAAGAAGAAGAAGAAGAACAGTTTTATTTTTACTCTTGTGCATGAGATATATTCAGCAGATCTTCAGTCAAATTCTAATCGAACAAACGAAAGACTGGCGATTCAAAATAGAAGAGATTATGATTGAAAAATGATGTGAGTATACAAAGTCACGAAAAGTTCTATTTGATCTTAAGACGTTATTTTCATTGTCAATTAATTCTAATCATACAAATAGACGATTCATTTGAACTTGAAATCTATCTCATTTTCTAATCATTAGATTCTTCGATATAGCTCAAATAGAAATGCATCTCCGCTCTTAGTCAACAAATCATTTTCTTTTCGTATATTTCGTCTCATCATGTTACACCTTTTCATCATACCATAGGAAAGGAAAAGGAGAAGACGACGACAATGACGATGACGATGAAGAAAAAAAACGAGTTAATCTCCTCTTTTTCTCATCATCGATCAATTTATTTTTTCTTCTTATTCGTTTTTTTCCTTCTTCTTCTTCTTCTTCTTCTCTTAAAATTTTTATTTCACATTAAACTGTGGACAACAAAGAAAGCAAACAAATAGAATAAGAGACAAATCAGGGCGTTGACTATCATTTCAACATTTTCGATCTAATTCAAATCTATGTGTGAAATATCTCGAAACAAGAAAAACAAAAAATTAATTATTATCATCTCCTCATTTTGTCTTCGGTTCATATTTTCTTTCTTTTATTATTATTATTACTATTAAACATCTGTTCTCCTTGTGAATTATTCGATAGAAGAATTGCGATACTTGAAATGAGGATATTATACCGTTTGTTATTTGATTATTAAAAAGTAAATCAAGCAAAATAGCATATCTCAATTGTTTCTATTGGTTGTTTGCAGAATGTTAAACCAATAGAAAAAAAGACGTTTCATATTCTCTCATTCTCTCTCCATTTCTCGATTTCTCAATTAACGTACCTTTGCTAATCCCCTCCTCCTCTCTCTGCTCTTCTCTCTTCTCTCTTTCTCTCGGCACGTGCTCTCTTCTTTTTCTTCTGCTGCATACATACAGATAGAAAAAAACCTAACACGAATATTGTTCCTCTCCCTCCTTCTCTCTCTCTCTCTCGTTCTCTTAACTCTACTTCTACATTCTCACAAAATCGTTTTCGTAACTAATGAACATAAATCTTACAATCAACACCGATTCGAACGACAACGAGTATTAGACTAGTGCATAGAAAGAAGAAGAAAAAAGGAAAAAAGGTATTAATCTGACCGGATTTAGTTTTATTTCTTTTCTCTTCTATTTTGATACAAAAACCAGATTGAAAAAATAGAAAAAAAAATGAAATAAAATAAAATACAAATAAATCAATTCTTCATCATCTTTTAGCATCAACAAAAATTAATCCTGGATTAATCTGCACACATATGTTATGACATTCGTTTAAATCTTTTTTTCTAGTGCCGGTGATCATCAACAACCACAACAATGGACAATCCAAATGAAACACTTGCGACTCTTTTAAATGCTCCCATAGATTACGCTGATTATTTCAATGCATCACATTTACAATATCATCATCATCATTATTTTCACAATGCTAATCGAATGTATCAGACACCCTCGACATCCTATTTTAGTCCTGAACAGTTCGATGCTCAACAACAGCAACAACAGCAGCAACAATCAACAACAGCAGTAGCTATTCAACAAACGCAATTAACAACTGATCATCATCATCAACTTTATTCATCACCAACAACAAATTCAAATTATATTCAACATCATCCATCGGTTGATCTCTATCATTCACAATATCAGCCAACATCATCATCGACACTTCTTACACATTTACCAACCTATGAAACATATAATCCATCATCGGTTTTAACAAATCTCGAGCCACAACAACCGAAATCGAATTTAATTAAATATGAATCAAATAATGATTTGATCAATCATTTAAGTGAACAAAGTGATGACGATGATGATAATATTTGTGATGGTGATGAGAAAAAATCTGCAAATAAAAAATCGAAATGTAATAATTCAACAAGTAACAATCCAAATGGACGACAACGTCGACAACGAACACATTTTTCTAGTCAACAATTAACTCAACTAGAGCAAATGTTCACAATGAATCGTTATCCTGATTTAGCTACACGAGAAGATATTGCAGCAGGGACAAATCTAACTGAAGCTAAAGTTCGTGTTTGTAAGTATTCAATTAAATTTATTTTTCATTTTTGATGAATTCAACTGAAATCAAAACACATTTTTTTTCTTTTTTTTTAACTTTAGGGTTTAAAAATCGTCGAGCTAAATGGCGTAAACGCGAGAGAAATATGGATCATCATCTACGAAATTTCTCTCACATAGTTCCTCCATTTGATATGTACGCACATCATCAACCTCCACCGGCATTCATGTCGACTTATCCAACAAATTCTAACTGGGATCATCCATCGAAATCACCATCAAGTCCAAAATCATCGTCTCAATCATCTCCCAATCCCAATCCATCGACATCCTATCAAACAATGCCTCCAACACCATGGACACTTCCTCCAATGACTTCGCTAACACAATCCATACCGACAACGAATATTTATAATGATACAACATCACCTGCACCACCAAATGCAACGATTACATCGTCATCATCGTACTATTCATTGACGGATGCCAATCCGAATATTTATGCACATAATAGCAATCTTAGTGAACCATTGACATCTCATCCATTAACTCAAGTTCTAAAAGATAAAGTCAAACAGAATGGTTCGAGTTTTCAATTGTATGAAAGTTCAAAAACTTTAACAACCAATCAAAATGGTTTTTTTACAGAAACAAATTGAATGAAAACATTTTGTGATATACATTCAACTCTCTTTTTCGAAAGACAAAACTTCTCCTTCTCTCTCTCTTCTTTTCCTTTTCCGTTTTCGGTTTTTTGTTTTGTTTTATGTATGTTGAATTTTCCTTTTCTTTCGTCTGTTTCTTTCTCGTTTTTTTTGTTGTGCCTTTTTTTTCGACTAATGTTTCTCTTTTTGTTGCGCATGCGTTTATTTGATGCATATAAAGAAAAACAAAAACGTTTTTTTTTGTTCTTGAAAACTCATGATCAATATCTTATTTCGAACGTACTCAAATCGAAATGTGAGAAAAAACAACAACGAATCAATTCACTTCCGTTTTCTCAATAAAAAGAAATATGTCACAATGAATATTTTTTCTGCTGATTTATTTAATTTTCTCTTCATCGATAAAACGGAATGATTTCCGTTTGTACCGTTCATTTGAGTTTTTTTTTCTTTTTTCAAACTCGATTCTCATTGGTTTACACTTTATTTTATTGACTTAGTGTGGGTGTCATAATGGAAAAGAAGAGAGAGGAAATATATCACAGACGAGAATAATAACAACGCATCATTCTCGTTTGTCTCTCGGTCCTTTTTTTCATTACGTACACTAATCCCTTGCCCTGCTAAGCATTGGGCAAATGTTGAATTGTTTCGGTCGTTTATTCGTTCTACGATCAGACGCACACACATCTACACCTATGTTGTTTTTCATCTATCATGAGTATATAGATATACGTTGAGATTGGATGTCACTCGATATTCACCACGAAAAAAAAAACAAACGACACAAGATATTTTCTCTATTTGAAATTACTTCGAAAGAAAATTAAGACAAGAAAACGACAACCTTTTTTGTTCTCTTCATTTAAGAATGATTACTATGCAAATGAGCATTGCGTATACATTTTAAGTTTCCGTCTGTCAATCTATATCATTCATGCAAATTAATTTTTACAATAAACTATCATCGCTCTTCGATAATCAGGAAATAAAATAGCAAAAGAAAATGCATAAAAACAAAAAAAAACTTACCACCAAATATCTAGCAAAATCAATGATAATATTCGTATTTTATTTTATTCAATAGGAAATATATATATATATATATATACGTGCGCAAGCTTCATTATCGACCAGTAAATCTGAATGCTAATACAGTATGGTGATGATGTCCGTAATCCTTCACCATCGTTGTGGCTTTAAACTAAAACCTTGAGCTCTCCTTTCCTTCTCTCTCTTTTTCCCTCCTGCTCTTTCTTTTACCGATACACATATTATTGTTGTTTTTCATCTTGGCAGGTAATCGAAATCGACTTGAAAACAAAATTAATTTCACTAGTTTTCATTTCGTTGTATCGCTTATGGAACTTATCAATGAAATGTTATTTAGATGAGATCGAATTTCATTTCGAACAACAAAGAACAAAGCATTATGAACAAATCAAGGAAATTGCCGTCAATGAGATTTTGTTACCTTTGTTGACAAAATGCTAATTTCAATCAGCTTAATCGGTCGCTTTTAGATGTGTTATTTTTTGTTGTTATTGTTGTTGTGGTTGTTCAGTAAGCAAATTTTATGTCATTGACATTTTATATGTTAAAAAACAACAAAACAATATTGAATAAGCAAGACATTTGCATTTAAGGTTTTTGTTTTTGTTTTTTGTCATGACTTTTTTCGATTGTAATCGAAGATTTTGAATAATCAAATAAAAACAAAACAAATACACATCATATTTTAAATTCAAGAAAATTCTATTTTGAAAATAACAGGTTGATTATTTATCTGTCAATAATCCTAAACTCACAAGTGTTACTTTCATCTTTATCAATCCCTTGCAAATTTGTCAATATTGATATGTTTACACAGGGCGTTACGTTCTCGATTATATGATTAATTTAGATGATATTGTCTCAACATTTTTTTTGTCTAAGATATTGATCAAATTCTTGTTTTATATTCTGCTAAATCAGATCTGATTATATTATTTCTTGTTCGATGAAGTTCTATGATCAACAAGCAGAAATGTTATTCGCCAAACGTCAAGGTTAATTACGGCCTTTATCATAAATAACATATTGCTTTCTTTTTCTCTTTTTTTTTGCGGTTTCTGCCTTCAGAAGGAATCGGTCTGTCGGTACATATCTTTCTTTTTTTCTCTTTTTTCCCTATCCTTGGCAAATATATACATATACGCGTGTGGTTTTGACAAGGACGACTGTGCATCTATATGTTAGCAGTCAATCTGTCGTATTAATCGTAAAAAAAAAAGAGAGAAAAAAAGATTTCTATGTGTATTCAAACAGCTGAAAAAAAGAGGAGTATAATAAGCTATTGAATGTAGTATTACATAACCATGACAATAGCATTGCGTTATTTAGCGTTAACTTGTATACTCATAGGATAGGTCATTGCCAATAGAAGAGAAATACAGAATCACCACACTGCACACTCACTAGTTCCTTCTTTTTTATCCTTTTCCTATTCGTCATACGATCAGCCATTGAATCATTCTTTGCCTCTAAACTACTACTAGCAACTACGCGCACTCTCAAGTCATTTTTTCCAATGCAATGTGCCTGGATTTATAATATTATTTAGATTTGTCTTTAAATTCATACAATGAAATTCGAGTCTATGCCCGATGAAATCTTTTTGGATATTTTCGATTACATAGCCGGTTATGATTTAATTTATTCGTTTTATAATTTAAATCAACGTTTCAATTCCATTCTTCATGGTATCCGTTTTCATCTCGATTTATCACGTGTTCAACAACGAACATTTCTCTATATTTGTCATTCAATTCTACCTGAATTTTGTCAACAAATCTATTCAATTAAATTGTCAAATAAACAAACAATCAATGGAATCGATTATTATCTTGACCAAAGCAAATATCTTCGACAAGATCAAGTTCAAAATTTAATTCTCATCGAACCAACTTTAGAACAGTTTACTAAATTAATTTCCTATTTTTCTCTATTGAAAACTTTAACTATTCATACAACTGATTATTTAATTATACCAATTGAATATATATCTCAATCGCTACGTGTTTGTCAATTAGCGAATTGTCAATTCGATATTTCAAGAACGAATCTGACAGAAAAGATCTTCTTTCTCGAAGAATTAAATATTAAAATCTCGGATACAAATCATTTTTTTCTTCTATTAAATTCAATGGTCTATTTAAAACGTTTAATTTGTCATATCTCAGAGAATCTTTCAACAACAACAACAACAACGATATTTACATCATTCGAATCTCAACAAAAATCACTCGTATTTTTAAATTATCTCAAATTAAATATCTGTTCAATATCATTTACACATATAGAAAATCTATTAAATTTATGTCCAAATCTATTTTCATTTACTTATACTTACACAACCGGTATGAATTCTTCATTCGATAATGAACATATCGATACTAATCGATGGGAAACTTTACTTGAAAATCAATTAATTCATTTGAACAAATTTGACTTACATATTTCATTAAATATTGATCCACAACGTGATTTAAATTTTCTAACAAATCAATTTCAACAATTGAAATTTTTCTCGCAAAATCATATTCGTATTATCTATGAAGTTACAACGTACAAACATATACTTTGTACAATACCATTCATTAAATCACATTTAACAAATTATTCATCGAAATCATCATTAACAAATATTCCCGATGCGTATGCACGTATTCGTCATTTTGATTTAGTTCTCAATGAATCGATACTTAGCCAACAGCAGCATACTATACGATGTCCGTTAGTACATTCGTTCTATCTGGGTCTCTATGAAAATATAACACCAATCGAACAACAATCACGTTTATTATTAAATCAATCGATATCATTTGTTTATTTAAAACATTTCGAATTGTATGGCACATGTATAACTGATGGTTTTGTTGCACAATTATTAACAAAAATGACGAATCTAAGTTCGTTAACATTACCATTAAATCATTTACAATCATGTCAATTCAATGAGTCCATACGAATGAATATGAAACGAATTACAAAATTACAATTAGCTTTAACTGAAAGTTTAACAATTGATTGTATTAAAAATGTTTTAATACCAAGTTTTCCGAATTTACATTCATTATGTTTTGCACTTGATAATCGTTTATATTCATTCAAAGATATTTTATTGTCAATGATTGATACAGATACAACGAACGATTATTTGAAACATCTCATGTTCGTCGAACTTTTTGCACTCGATCAAGATTGGGATGAAAATATGTTAAATGAAACGAAAAATATTATTCGATATAGAAATAATTATCGATTTCTATACATTTGGTTGTAATTGTTGCTTTTTTTTTAAATAATTTCTATAGAAAAATAAAGAAAAGAAAAACATCATGTTTTTCTTATGTATGACTGATGATCTTTCATGTTGTTATTTCTTCTGCTTGATTTGTAGAGCGGAGACTATCTATTTTATTAATTGAGTTGTTATTAATCATTACAAATATCGATTTTTTTATCTACAATCGATTCTAACATAACTGAAAAATTTGCTTATATTTTTAAATTATTGTAACTATCACACTTTTAATAACGTAAGAACTTTTGTATGCGATGATTAGACATATCTGCAACATATAAATTAAAGTCACTATCAAATGCTACGAAATATGGATTATAAAGTAGATTAGATAGGCTACCATATGTTGATGTTACACCAAGAATAGTACTTCCATTGAATATTCCACGTTCAAACATCTGGATACGATGATTATTATAATCGGCTACGTATAAATTACCCATTGGATCTAGCATAATTCCAGTGGGATAAGTGAATAGTATTGACGTCGAACCAGCTGCACAATTAGGGCCACCAGCAACGAGTGTCCAAATAGTTGCATTCAACACCCAACGAACGATATTATGACAATAGTAATTAGAAATATACAGACTGCTCGATGATGCATCAAATGCAAGTCCAATAGGATAGTATAACTGTGTATTGAGTCCACCGGCCCCATTTCCACCGGCAACCACATTAATGACATTTGATAAATAACTCATCACACGATGATTACCGTAGTCAGCGATATAAAGTGCGCCTGACGTTGGATTACGTGCAAGTCCACGAGGAGCGTTCAATTCATTGATCGATGAACCACTAGTACCTAAAAATAACCTTAGCACAATGATGTTTGTCTTTTTTTTTATTCTCTTTGGCATACCTGTACCAACAAGAGTTGTTCCAACAAGAGAGCCATTAGTAAATAATTGAACTCGATGATTTAATGAATCGGATACGTAGAGATTTCCATTTGGATCAAAAAGAACATTGTAAGGGCGATATAGATCAGTCGCACTTGAGCCAATTGCTCCGAGTGATTGGCCAGCAACAGTCGTACCAAATAAATTTTCTGTTGTAAACTTTTGAATTCGATTATTGCTTGAATCTGCGATATAAAGTTTATTCGTTGAATCTATTGCTATTGAAGTTGGAGCGTTCAGTTTATCAAGTGTAGGAGCTGGAGCTCCAGTACCAGCCACAGTCGTGCCCATTGTTTGCCAACGCGGTCTAAATGTCGTTGCTAGAAAAGAAGTTTTCTATGGTAAATCAAATGAAAAAGTACATCTAAATGAATATTACATGTTGAACTGTTAGACGTTGTTGTTGTTGCTGTTTGCATATTGATAACAAGTGAATATATACCAATTGACAACGCTGCCAAAGCACATAGACTAATGAAACAACCCAAGATAATAGATAAGCCCTTTTTTGGCTTCATTTTACTGGCTATTGTTTTTATTTGTTGATCTTGATATCTAAAAATGTGGCACGATAGATAAAAAAAAGTTCGATTACATGGTTACACTGACTTGCTGCCACAGAGTTTTGAATAGAAATTCGAGTATGACTTTTCATTATTATTTTCATTTATTATCAATTTTGTTTTTGATAATGAGGCTTGGCCATTATAAGGTTGATTAAGTTTTGTAGATATTGTTGACAATGGAAGTATTTTATTCTTTGAATAATTTTGTCCATCTTGAGTTGATTTTGTTTTCGAACTTCGGGGCCCAATTGAAACACGATCATATGGAACTATAGTTTTCATGAAATTGATTTCAATACGTATCGATGTATGTGTAAGCAAGATGAATAATGAAAAATTCCACATATACATATATAAATAATTTACTTTTTCTGAATTTGCATACTTACTAACAAAGAAAGAAACCTTTATTAGCAATTATCAGCTAGGTCATTGTTGATTACTGTCTGAAGTTTTTATCTATGGGTCCCACCGTAGGTGGAAATGAATTTCTGTTGTTTGCTGGGCTATTGGATCTACAAAATTCACATAATACATTTTTCAATAATAGATATATGTAGGACAATTGATTTCTCTAGCTGTAGGAAATGAAGTGTATTTTAATTAAAAAAACTCAATGAAGTGCTAAATAAACACAAAAGCAAATAATCAAAAAATAATTTGAATTTATTTATTTGATTAGCATGCATTTTATTCAATTGCTGAGAATGAAGGTTCTATCGAAATTTTGTTCGTTCATAAATTTCAGCAACCTCCGACTAATTCTCTAATCATGTTATTTCTTTCTTGCTCTTATTAAATCTTCGACAGGACGTTCGTTTCCTATTCAAATACCATTAAAATACATGTCATTTATTAATCAGTGAAAAACTCTCATAATATTAAAATTCGATTTAGTTTCGCATAGTTTTCTGA
>ERZ778027.1207-NODE-1207-length-46351-cov-6.114589_pt1 | contig 46351 bp, 43 predicted proteins | sample MGYA00375757_ERZ778027 | MGnify/ENA primary metagenome ERZ778027 (study PRJEB29350, sample SAMN05389817) | bioreactor metagenome | isolation source: Ammonium sulfate bioreactor | place: South Africa: University of Cape Town | collected 2014-02-18 ...
CGCATCTCCGGCGCGGAAAGCACGGCGCCGCGCGAGACGTCGATATCGACATCGAGCTGCAGCGAAACCGCTTCGCCAGCGGACGCGCTTTGCAGATCGCGATCGAACGTCGCGATGCGGACGACCTTGCCGCTGGCGTTGCTGAGCGCGTCGGTGACGGTATCACCAACTCTCACCGTGCCGGAGGCAACCGTGCCTGCGAGGCCGCGGAAATCCTGACCGTCGCGAAGCACCATCTGCACGGGAAAGCGGAAGACGGAGCCCGCTTCGTTGACCCGGCTCGGCACTTTCTCGAGATGCTGGATGAGCGTCGAGCCCGAATACCAGTTCATGTTCGTGGAGGGCGCCGAAACGTTGTCGCCGAAAACGGCCGAGAGCGGGATCGCGGTCGAATCCCAGAAATTGAACTTCCAGCACAGCGTACGGAAATCGTCTTCGATCTTGCGGAACACGTCTTCCGACCAGCCGACGAGATCCATCTTGTTGACGGCGAGAATGACGTGTTTGACGCCGACGAGGTCGAGGATCGCCGTATGACGCTTGGTCTGCTTCTTGACGCCAGATCGCGCATCGATGAGTACGATCGCAACATCGGCGTGCGATGCCCCCGACGCCATGTTGCGCGTGTACTGCTCATGGCCTGGCGAGTCGATGATGACGAAGCGGCGCGTATCGGTATCGAAATACTTCCAGGCGATGTCGATGGTGATGCCCTGCTCGCGTTCGGCCACGAGACCGTCGAGCAACATCGAGAAGTCGGGAAGATCGGTGCCGGCGGCCTTGCGTCCCGAGCGGCGGACATTCTCGCGCTGATCTTCATAAAGATCGGAGGCATCCCAGAGCAGGCGCCCGATCAGCGTCGACTTGCCGTCGTCAACGGAACCGCAGGTCAGAAGATGCGTGATACCGCCAAGCTCGCGAACGAGGTTCGGCACGTCTTGCGCACGCGCAGGCGTCTGCAGGCCAGGATTGGTTTTGAGAGCGTGGATGGACATTAGAAATAGCCTTCCTGCTTTTTCTTTTCCATTGCGCCGGCCTGATCGTGGTCGATCAGGCGGCCCTGGCGTTCGGAGGTTTGCGCGTTGATAGTCTCGGCGACGACGGCCTCGATCGTGTCGGCGTCGGACTCAACGGCGGCCGTCAGCGGATAACAGCCGAGCGTACGGAAGCGGATCCTGCGCGTTTCGACTTTCTCGCCGGGGCGCGGCTGCAGGCGCTCATCGTCCTGCATCAAAATCTGCCCGTTGCGGACGATGGTCCGGCGTTCGGCTGCGAAATAGAGCGGCACGACATCGAGCTTCTCGCGCAGGATGTAGCGCCAGACGTCTTTCTCCGTCCAATTCGACATCGGAAACACGCGAACGGTTTCGCCTGTGCCAAGGCGGCCGTTCAGCAGATTCCACATCTCCGGACGCTGGCGGCGCGGGTCCCAGCGATGGCCGCTCGCACGGAACGAGAAGACGCGTTCCTTCGCACGGCTCGCTTCCTCGTCGCGGCGGGCGCCGCCGAATGCTGCGTCGAACCCGTATTTGTCGAGCGCCTGCTTCAGCGCCTGCGTTTTCAGGACGTCGGTATGAATTGACGGCGCATGATCGATCGGATTGATGCCGCGCTTGATGCCGTCCTCGTTGGTGTGGACGATGAGATCGAGATCGAGCTCCTTCGCCTGCTGGTCGCGAAATTTGATCATGTCGCGAAACTTCCACGTCGTGTCGACGTGCAGCAGCGGAAACGGCAGCTTCTGCGGATGGAACGCCTTGCGCGCGAGATGCAGCAGAACGGTCGAGTCCTTGCCGATCGAATACATCAGCACGGGCTTGCGGAACTGAGCCGCAGCCTCGCGGAAAATATGGATGCTCTCCGCTTCGAGGAGATCGAGATGGGAGGGTGAGGCCGTCATGCGGCGTGGTCCTTTTCTTCAAATCCCGGATCTTCACGTTGCGTATGAAGTCCGCATTCTTTCTTGTCTTCGCTTTCCCACCACCAGCGACCGGCACGAATATCTTCGCCCGGCTTGATGGCGCGCGTGCAGGGCTGGCAGCCGATGGACGGGAAGCCTTTCGCGTGCAGCGCGTTGACGGGGATCTTGTTCGTCGCGACGTAATCCTCGAGCGTCGCGAGCGACCAGTCGGCGATCGGATTGAGCTTGATGAGCTTCTGCGCCGGGTCATAGGTTGCGAAGTGCACGTGCGCGCGGCCTTGCGATTGCTCGCGTCGAAGTCCCGTGACCCAGGCCGCCGCGCCGTTCAGCGCGCGGTTGAGCGGACGCACCTTGCGCACCTCGCAGCATGCCTTGCGTGCGTCGACCGAGTACCGGAAGCCGTAGATGCCGTCGTTGGCGACCAGGTCTTCGACTTCCTCGGCGTCGGGATACATAACGCGAATGCGCAGGCCGTATTTGCCTTCGGTATCGAACAGGGTGTCGAGCGTCTCTGGGAAGTGGCGTCCGGTATCGAGTGTGAAAATGTCGATCTCGGCACCGGTCTCGGCGATGGCGTGGGTGATCGCCTGATCTTCGATGCCGAGGCTGGTCGAGAACGCGATCGTGCCGTCGATGGCGGCGCGGATGGCTTTGATCCGCTCGCCGAGCGTCGGCAGGTCGCCTAGGACCCGATCGAGGTCGGCAGCCGTCGCCTGCTGCGTCGCGGCATGAGGGTCGCTCGCCCCTCCGCTAGCGGGGGACGCGGTTGCTTCGAACAAAGTCATAAAGGGCCTCCGGTTGAACCCACCATATGGGAATATTTTTCCCATGAGAAGCCATATAACTAAACTTGAATAGGATATTATTTCTGCGATCGGCGCTTAATGCCGTTTTCCATTTTGTCGACGCCTGAGCATAGGCGTGTCCGGAGGCGCGGTTTGAGGACGGGTTAATCCTGCGCGCGCAGCCAATCGAGCAAACCATTTGCGGCGACGGCTGATGTTGCGAACGTCGCCTGCAGCAAATAGCCGCCCGTTGGCGCTTCCCAGTCCAGCATCTCGCCAGCGAGGAAAACTCCCGGCCGCGTCGAGAGCATCAGTCCGCCGGTCAGAGATTGCCATGCAACTCCGCCCGCCGTTGAGATCGCGCGCTCGATCCGGGCGAGACCCGTCGTCTGGATTGGAACGGCCTTGATCCGCGTCGCGAGCGCGTCCGCCCCTTCCGGCAATCCGGCCTCGCGCAACAGCCCGGCGGCGGCAGCGTCGAGATGGACGGCCTTGCGGAGGAAGTTCGTCACGGTGTCCTTGCTGCGCGGCCGAGCGAGGCGCGCGACGAGGTCGGCATGCGTCATGTCCGGCTTGAGGTCGACGAGCAGCGTTGCGGCCTGATCTCTGCCGAGGGCTGCACGTATATAAGTCCCGAGGGCATAGACGGCCCCGCCTTCGAGGCCGTCGCGCGTTACGATCGCCTCGCCGCGCCGGGTCGTGCCGTCGACCGTCAGCGCGATGCGCTTCAGGGCAGAGCCTTCGAAGCGCGTGCGGAATATGTCAGACCACGGAACAATGACACCGCAGTTGGCGGGCGCGAGAGGCGTCACTGCGATTCCGGCCTGTTTGAAGGGTTCGACCCACGATCCGTCGGAGCCGAGTTTCGGCCAGCTCGCCCCGCCGAGTGCGAGCAAAACGGCGTCGGCATCGACTTCGATCTGCGATTTGTCTGCAAGTTCGAATTGCAGACCGCTCGACGGCGTGAAGCCCGTCCAGCGATGCCGGGTTTTGATCGTCACGCCGAGGTCGGCGAGACGGCGGAGCCAAGCGCGAAGCAAGGGCGAGGCTTTCATCGCGCGCGGAAAGACTCTGCCGCTGCTGCCGACGAATGTCTCCGTGCCGAGGCCGTTCGCCCATGCGATCAGCTTTTCGGCAGGGAAGCGTTCGACGGCCGCGCGCACGCAACGCGCGTCGTCGCCATAGCGGTCGAGAAAGGCGGCGATGTCCTCGCTGTGCGTCAAGTTCAAGCCGCCGCGTCCGGCGAGCAGGAATTTTCGTGCCGGCGACGCCATCCGTTCGTAGACGGTGACCCGGTGTCCGTGCGCGGCAATGATCTCGGCTGCGAAAAGTCCGGCTGGCCCGGCGCCGACGATGGCGACCTTCCGCGAGGTTTCAGGCGTGACCGTCATAATGAGCCCATGCCGAAAGCATCCGTGCTGTGATCAACGTCCAGAGCGTTGCTCGTCACGTTCGTGAGTCGCGATGTTTTCTTCGTGCATTGCGGGCGAACCAACTCTGAAACCCTCCGAACCAGGCAGACAAAGCGGACACCGTGTATGAAGCGTCGCACGGATGTTGCGCCTGGGATTGCGAATTTTGGCGGCGCTGTCGAGGTTTGGCATCGAGCGCCACGCCGTGAGCGGCAGCATTGCCACACTCGACTTCGAATCGCGCACTGCGTGTCCGGACGATGTCAGTGTCATTTTTTGCCGCCTGTGCAAGACCTTTGGAAAAATCGGCAAGCGCATCGCGAGCGAGCGTTCAAAAGCATCGCTATTCGTGCGTAAAAATCGAATCAGTGAAAACGCAAATCGTGCACACTTGACGAATGTGGTGGTGTGGATGGCTTTGCAGCGCAAACATGTGCTCGTGCGAAACTGGGGATGAATCGAAATTCGATTTTATCGCTGTTCGATCATACGCTTAAGGTGCGCAATCGAATGTGGATTGAATCAGGGGAAACAAGCGTCAAGAGGCGGGCCAAAAAAATGCCGCTGGCCCTGCGCAGAGCCGGTGTTATGTTTCGTGCCGCTTCGCGATGATGCGGTGGTGTTCGATTCTGAAGAGGGCTCTTCCAGAACCGATCACCGAAGCTTCGGACGCGAGCTGTCATAATCGTTTGACGCACAGTATGCGGGGTATCAAGTGATGGGGGATACAAAGCGTCCCGGTCTTCTGGATGATCTACAACCGGTTTCGGCCGGACCGGAAGTGATGGACGACGCGGCGATCGAGGTTTTCGAGGTCGCTGGAATGATAAAATGGTTCGACGCTTCCAAGGGATTCGGTTTCATCGTCCCCGACAACGGACTGCCTGATATTCTTCTGCACGTGACGTGCCTGCGCGCTGGCGGTTTCCAGACCGCATATGAAGGCGCACGCGTTCACTGCGAAGTTCTGCGCCGCTCCAAGGGAATGCAGGCTTTCCGCATTCTCAGCATGGATGAAAGCACGGCCATCCACCCCTCTCAGCTCCCGCAGCGCACGCACGTCATCGTGCAGCCTGAAAGCGATTGGGAACGGGCTTACGTGAAGTGGTTCAATCGCGTTCGGGGCTTCGGCTTCTTGACACGCGGCGAGGGCACGCCAGATATCTTCTGCCATATGGAGACGTTGCGGCGCTTCGGCTTTACCGAGCTTCGTCCCGGTCAGATCGTTCAGGTCCGCTGGGGCTACGGTTCGAAGGGCTGCATGGCTGCAGAGCTTCGCCCGGATGGCGTGTCGACAGGACTGCCGTCGCGGAATTAAACGCGGGATTCATGACGATCGTGTCAGCGAGTTTTACGAAAAGGGCCGCCATCTGCGTGGCCCTTTTCGCTTTTGCAGGAGCGAGCCTTCCTGCGCTCCGGGAAGCGGGGCTTCTTGAGTTCGTCGCGCCGGCCTACGCCAAGATGCGGCGGGACAAGCTGACGATCGAGCCGGCTGCGGGCGGGCAGGGCCACGCCTTCGATATCGAGGTCGCCTCCAGCGAGCAGGAAAAGCGTCTCGGTCTGATGTACCGCACGAGCATCGGCGAGAGCGAAGGCATGCTCTTCCCATATGGCGTCGAGCGCGAAATCTCGATGTGGATGCACAACACCTACATCTCGCTCGACATGGTGTTCATCCGCGCGAACGGCACCATCGCGCGCATCGAGGAGCGCGCCGAGCCGCTTTCAGACCGGGTCATCTCGTCGAGGGCCGCAGTGGCGGCCGTGCTCGAGTTGCAGGCTGGGACGGCCGCGCGACTTGGCATCAAACCCGGCGACAAGGTGATCTATCCGCTATTCAAGGGCGCAAAGCGTTAGCCTTCGGTTTGCGGATGTGAGGGTGTTCGGTCGCGTTAGTTGAACAGAGACGTCAGCGATCGCTGAATTGAATCCAAGCTTACGCCGAAGCTCGAGTCATCAGGACGTGCAACGCGGCGCTTCGCAGTCTTCTTGCGCTGGGCAACTTTTGCCGGCGCACTTGACTCCGTCGCGTCGTTGACGGGGCCGGGCTGGCTCAGGGCCGCACGCGGTACGGGTGTGAGTTCCGGCTTTTCGTCCGCAATGACGCTGCCGCCCTCAAAGCGCAATCCGGATTGCTCGCTCGCGGCGGTGCTGACTTTGGTCACAGTCGCGACTGGCTGAGGCTCGGCGGAGATGCTGGGCTTCGGATCTTCTACGCTCTGGATTGCCTCGCGACCTGCCGGGCGAGTGCTACTCGTCGAGATGGGGCTCACGGCGGGCGCAGGCGGCGTCATCCCAGCGGCGGGCACGAGCATTTCCGGCTGCGCCCAAGGATGATCCAGCATCGATCGCTCGTCGCCCGCAACTGTAGAGACAGAGCCTGCCGGTGAAGGGACGGGCGCGTCAGTCGCGATCGCGACTTTCGTTTGCAGGGCGCTTCGATCGTAGGTCGCGACCGCATGCATATTGCTCGCATCGGCGACGCGCGTCGGGAGAGTCGAGCATGTTACATCCGCATTCGACGAGACGAGCGCCAAAAGCGCTTCATCAGGATCGTCGACCGACATGTGAGCATTCGCGACGCTCAGGAATGCGCTCATGCCCGTCTGCGAGGCGGCGCTCCACCGTCCCGAAACTGGGCCGTCGTAACAGTGTGCCTTCGCAAGAGCGACCTGCAAGTCGCGTGCGAGTTCGGCGCGCGGCGGGGCTGCCGGTCGTGGCGTTTCCTGCGCCGAAGCGTCGGGGATGATATAAATCGGAGATGTGATCGAAGATGCCCGAACGACAGGGGGCATCGGCATGGCTTCGGCTGAAGCCGGTGGGATAGCGTCGTCCGCGTCGACGGCGAGGTAATAAACGTAAAACGCACTAAGGGCGATTGCGCTGAGCACGATGCCTCGTGCCTTGGCGGCATACGCATTCGGCAAAACGGAACGCACGAGATTCACGATACGCACTCGCGAGCAACGCCAACAGGAACAGGACAATACGGGACCGCCAGACGGGGCGGCCGAGCTTCACCAATTCGCTACTATTTCAGGGGGGCTTTGGCAAAGGTAACTGTCGCCACTGATGCCAATCAGCCGAACGGGCGTGGCACGGGATCGACACTTCCGGCCGATGTGGCCGCTTGCGACTGCTTGCGGCCCGGCCCGAGCGTCAATCACCCGCCGGGGCGCGGCTATTCGTTCTGCAAATGTCCATTTGTTCGCGCGGGCGAACATGCTACTAAGCCCCGTCTTTTGTCGGGGCGTAGCTCAGCCTGGTAGAGCATCTGCTTTGGGAGCAGAGGGTCGCGTGTTCGAATCATGTCGCCCCGACCAAGTCTTTCGCTCAATTGAGCGCGCGCTTCAGGCGCTCTCGCGGTCAACCCTCACTTGCCGGTGACCTGAGCCTTGAGATCGTTCAAATAGCCGACGATCGCGCTGACCTCTTCCGATGAGAACGTGAATTCCGGCATATCCGCGTGGCCGGAGACAATGCCCTCGGCCAGGGATTCTTCGAGGTTCTCGGGCGGGTAGCGCATGACGATCTCGCGGAACGGCGGCGCTTCCTTGTGCGTACTGTCGCCCGTCATGCCGATTGCATGGCAGCGGGAACAATTCTTTTCGAGGATTGCCGCGCCATCAATTTGCGGCGTGTCGGGTGCAGCAACGGCCGTGCCGCCGCCGAGCCAGAACAGCAGGCTCGCGACCAGCGCCACCCGATCGGCGCGAAGATTGAATCCCATGTCATCTCCCTCGAAAGCGTTTGCGCTCGATCAATTCCAGCATATCGCGCGCACCCTAGAAGCGTTTTGATCTTGAACAGCAGCGGGAGGGAAATATGGCGGGCGCATTTCTAATTGCAACGCGAACAGTTGCTTGCCTGTTTGCCGCCGGATTGGCGTTTGCGGCGCATTCGTCAGCGGCTGTCGCGCAAGTGGAACCGCAAGGTCCGGTCATCCGGGAAGAGCCGGGACGACTCGAATCCTCAAAGCCCGATATCGAGAACGGCGCGCGGCTGGCGAAAACGCTGTGCACGAGTTGCCACTTGATTGGGCAAGCATCGGATCGCCCCGTTCAGGCTGACGTGCCAAGCTTTTCAGGCGTCGCCAATCGCCCGAACCAGACGCTCGATCATCTGACGACATGGCTGACCGAGCCGCATCCGCCGATGCCCAATCTCAGTCTCACGCGATTGGAGATCCGCGATCTGGCCGGTTACATCTTCTCGCTTCGCAAAGAGTAGACCAGTTTTTCAGCACCGGATTTTTGTGCGCTTCGTCGAGTGCTTGCGTGCTCAGGCACGCAAATAGTGGCGCGGCCTATGTAATCTGGCAATTCGCTGTTGGCGATTGCGTCGTCGTGGTTGGCAAGGTGCACCCCGTCACGTAGAACGGGCACGGACGCTTTATCGCTGCTGCCGGGTTTGCCAACCAGATATGCTTACAGAAACAACATCTTTTGTGGGCGGCCGGCGTCCTAAGATTTTAGTGATGGGCGACACGCGCGCGGTCGGTCACCACGGCAGCACGCTAGTCATGGAAGCCATCGTGCGCGAGTTGGCTAATCGGGGCACCGATGCCGCCATTGCCGGGCCGGTTCGCTCCGAATTCGACGTTGCGCGTCTTCGTACATTCGACGGGGTCGTCATCAACGGTGTGGGCGCTCTGCACGTTCGAAGTCCAAAGGCGCTTTTGATATCCCAATTCGCCCGGCGCGCACGAGACATTGGCATTCCCTGTTTTCTCGTGAACACCGTCATCGACGAATGCGACGAGGATGTCATTCAAGGCTTTCCCGCTCTGACCGGCGTGTTCTGCCGGGAACCGAGAAGTCTCGAGAGGGCGAAGTCGTACGGTGCGGCGGCGAAGCTTTGTCCCGATGTCACGCTCGCGATCGAAACGCCAAAAGACATCAAGTGGCACGCAGGCGAGAAAGTCATCGTCACGGATTCGACGCTCGGTTCGGTCAATAAGCTGCTTCATGCATTCGCGCGCCGCACGCACGCCGCGTTTCTGCCGATGAGAACGCGCCCGCAGGTGCCGATCTTTTCGAGCAAAAAAGCTTTTATGCGGATCGTGAAATACGAGGTGCGGCACAAAATTGGAAATGTGCTGCCTGGCAATTTCACGGCCGATCGTTTCGGATGCTCCGTCGGGTCAGCGGACGCTTTTCTTCGCGCTATTGCAGGCGGTACGAAATTCATCGTCTCCGGACGATTCCACGGTGCGTGTCTCGCCATGAGACTAGGCGTCCCTTTTCTGGCGGTGCGATCGATCACGCACAAAGTGGAAAGCTTGCTGGATGACGCGCAGCTCTCGCACAAGCTCATCGACTTGGAAACTTTGAAGTCGACGACACGCCTCGATAGTCTGTTCGCCGCCGCGACCTGGAGCGACGCGGACCAAGCCCGCTGCCGAAACTACGTCGCGAACGCCCAGAAAGCCGTTGCCGCATGCTTCGATGACGTGGTCGCGCAGATCGAGGTTGAACGCGCGCGCGCGTAACGTGTCCCGGCAGCTACAGTTCTAAGGCGATACAGCAGCCGATCGCGCCGGGTTTGCAAGCGGTGCGCGTTCCATTGCGGCACACCGATTGCTGGTGGCGCGCCAGACCTGAACTGCCATTTATGAATATCCGTCAGTACGGCGCTTGAGCATTGGCGAAAGAAGCCCGATTGTCCTGACGCTCTTCTGCCATTTGTGCAGTCGTGATTGGAATTGACGGGAAAAGGCGATTGCAATGTGGAAGGTCGAGCAGGACGGGAACCAGGTCAGGCTGTCGGATCGCGGCCGGACGATAAGCTACCAAGTCGAAGGGTTGGAACTGCCGCAGCTTTCCGATCACAGTTTCGCGGTCTGGCATACGCTGCCGACCGCGATGCTGGCGGGGCGCGATATCGAGATCGATGGCCCGGTCGATCCTGTCGTTATCGCCAATGGAGAAAAGCTCGCCCGCGTCTGGTCCATGTGGAGCCCGGGTGTATTGCAGCCCGTCAAAATCCACGCATCGAAGGTCGTGGCGCCGCAGCGCGGCAAGCGGAGTGTGCTCGCGTTTTATTCGGGCGGCGTCGATTCAACTTTTCATTTGATGGCGTCGCCAAAAGAAGATCTGCCGTCGCGCGCTTTGACGATCCACGGAATGGATTACAAGCCGGACAATGACCGCAATTTTCTTGCGCTCGTCAAAAAGACCGAGCCGCTTCTGAAGCATTTCGGAATTGAGCGTGTGACGATCAAGAGCGACGTCGCGCAATACGGCAAAGCAACCATCTTGCATGGCTTCACGCTCGCCGGCTGCGCGAGCTTGCTCTCCGATGTTTTCGGAACGGTACAGATCGCGGCCGATTACACCTGGGAGCAAGACATGATGTCGTGGCCGTGGGGCACGAACCACGTCACGAACAGGTATTTCGCGGGTTCCGACTGGTCGCTCAAAACGGTCACGAGCGACTTTTCGAGAACGGAAAAGATCGAGGCGATCGCTGCAAACAAGATGGCGTGCGATGCGATTTCATTTTGCACCGATAGCAAGTCACGGCCCGCCAACTGCGGGCGTTGCCAGAAATGCGTTCGAACGAAGCTGATGTTTCTGATCGCGACGGATCAGATCCCGCCGATCTTCACCGACAATTCCTATCAGCCCTCAATGCTCGGCAGGATCGATCTCGCGAAGCGCAAGGAGCGGGCATTCTTCGCTGACATTTATATGCAGGCGGTCGCGCGTGATCGCGAGCAGCACGTTCCTGGCCTTGGCGCAAAGCTGCGACGAGTCGATGTTTCGCCGCGCCACCGCATCAAGCGGTTCCTCGGGCTGGGGTAGCAAAACCTGATCGGACACTCGAACCAGCGCGCGGCTGGCGATCCCGGCAGGATTCGAACCTGCGACCCTCTGCTTAGAAGGCAGATGCTCTATCCAACTGAGCTACGGGATCCCGCATTGCTGCGGTGCCGCAAGTTCGCCCTTATCAGCCGAACCGGCGGCACGACGCTCGGTCAGCGCCGCGAAAAACCGATAATGGCCGCCGCTCCCGAGCGCAAGTCATCGCCGGCATCAATCGTTCGGAACGGCAAGCCCGGCAACGCTGTTGATTGTGTCGCAGATCCCGTGCGACAACACCGGCAAAAAACGAAAAAGAACAGATTCATCGTGGGGAGGGGAACATGACGGCGATGGCGTCCGATCAGGCACCAGGGCTTTTGGACCGCGGCCGCATCGTTGCGCGGGCGGGCTTCAACCGGTGGCTCGTGCCGCCCGCGGCCCTTGCGATCCACCTCTGCATCGGCATGAGCTATGGGCTCAGCGTCTTCTGGCTGCCCCTGTCGCAGGCTCTCGGCATTTCGAAGCCGGTGGCGTGCCCCGACATGTCGCTGATGCAGGAACTGTTCACGACGACGTGCGACTGGCGCGTCAGCAGCCTGCTCGTGACCTTCGAACTCGGGATCGTTTTCCTTGGACTGTCGGCCGCGGCGTTCGGAGGCTGGCTCGAGCGGGCTGGCCCGCGCCGGGCGGGCGTGTCTGCGGCGCTCTGCTGGGGCGGCGGCTTCCTGCTCGCGGCGCTCGCCGTCTATATTCATCAGCTCTGGCTGTTCTGGCTTGGCCTCGGCGTAATCGGTGGCATCGGACTTGGGCTCGGCTACATCTCGCCGGTCTCGACGCTGATCAAATGGTTTCCGGACCGGCGCGGCATGGCCACCGGCATGGCGATCATGGGTTTTGGCGGCGGCGCGATGATCGGTTCGCCGCTGGCCATCCTGCTGATGAACCATTTCAAGGACGATCAATCGTCCGGCGTCGCGCAGGCGATGGCCGTGATGGGCTGCATCTATCTGGTGTTCATGCTGTGCGGCGCCTTCGGCTACCGCGTGCCGCCCGACGGCTGGAAGCCCGACGGATGGACGCAATCCAAGGAGCGAACGCACGCGCTCATCACGACCGGCCACGTGCATCTCAACGATGCGCACAAGACTCCGCAATTCTGGCTGATCTGGGTCGCGTTGTGGATGAACGTGTCGGCAGGTATCGGCGTGCTGTCGATGGCGTCGCCGATGCTGCAGGAAATCTTCGGCGGATCGCTGATCGGCCGCCCTGACTTGAAGTTCGGCGACCTCGATGCCTCGCAGCATGCTGTGATCGCCGGTATCGCGGGCGGGTTCGTCAGCCTCCTGTCGCTATTCAATAGCGGCGGTCGTTTCGCCTGGGCGTCGCTGTCCGATATCCTCGGGCGCAAGGTTACCTATTTCTCCTTCTTCATTCTGGGCATGATCCTCTACGTACTGGCGCCGACGCTGGCGCACATGGGATCGGTGGCGCTGTTCGTCGGTACGCTATGCGTCATCATCAGCATGTACGGCGGTGGCTTTGCGACGCTTCCGGCGTATCTCGCCGACATTTTCGGCACGCAGTTCGTCGGCGCAATTCACGGCCGCATCCTGACGGCGTGGTCGGCGGCCGGCATTCTGGGGCCGCTGGTGATTGGGTATATTCGCGATGCTGAAATCGCGGCTGGTGTGCCGCGCGCCGCCGTCTACGACTATACGCTCTATATCCTGACCGGCTTCCTGCTCATCGGCCTCATCGCCAACGCGCTCGTGCGCCCGGTAGATCATAAATACATGATGACCGACGAGCAGCTTGCGGCGCTCAAGACGAAGGCTTCGACGGCGACGTTGCCGGACGGCTCGCATGGCATCGGCTTCGGCGGCTTCAGTCCGGCGGTCCTACTCGCGTGGCTCGCCGTTGGAATACCGTTCCTGTGGGGCGTCTGGAATACGCTGGTGAAAGCGGTGGCGCTGTTCGGGTGATTTCCGATCGGCGTCGTGGCGCGGCCGGTTTTCGGCCGCGCGGGAAGCGCGGATCAAAGCCGCCGATCAACGCGTAGGAGCGTGCGACGGCTGAGTGTTCAGTGCGTCCAGTTCGTGGTGCGGCCGAAGCGGAAGTTGTCGGCGTAGGATTTGCGGATCGGCTTCCTGGGCTTCGGCTCGGCGAGCGAGTAGCTCAGGCCTTCGCGGACGGCGTAGGCGATCGCCTCTTCCTTGGTCTCGAACTCGAGCCGCACCTGCGTTTGCGTATCGCGGGTGCTCGTCCATCCCATGAGCGGGTCGGCCGCACGCGGCGTCGCCGGGGCGAACTCCAAAACCCACTCTTTGGTGCGAGCTTCGCCAGACTGCATCGCGGATCTGGCTGGCTTGAAAATGCGCGCGGTCATCGGCAGTCCTCAGTCGGCTTTCTCGAATGCGGGCTCGAATGCTGGTCGTGATCGTGATGATATACACGAATGCGCCGCCCCTGCGTCTGCGGCAGATAATTTCATGCGAACGTACTGTCAACGGAGCATTGTCGGGCCATCATAGATCAAGGCGGCTCTGGGCGGAAATTCGCCATCGGAGCACCGGCAGGCTCGAAGTGTCGCGCTGGGTTGCGTAAACTAGTCTCGTCCCGCTTGCGATTTTGGGCGCAAATGGATTGATCGCCTGACGGCGAGCGTTTGAATTCCGGTTTCGATGCAAAAAAATTCCGCATCCCTGGCGAAAGCGTTGCGCGATGTCAGCGCCTGCCGGGTCTGCGCGGCGGAGTTGCCTCTCGGTCCGCGTCCGGTCGTGCAGCTCGGAAGCGGCGCGCGGCTGTTGATCGTTGGCCAGGCGCCGGGGAGGAAAGTGCACCTGACCGGTGTGCCGTGGAATGATGCCAGCGGCGACCGGCTGCGCGAGTGGCTCGGGCTCGACCGCGATACGTTTTTCGATGCGACGAAGATTGCCTTGCTGCCGATGGGGTTCTGCTACCCGGGCGTCGGCAAGTCAGGCGGAGACAATCCGCCGAGGCCGGAATGCGCGCTCCATTGGCACGAACGATTGCTCAGGCATTTGCCCGAGGTTCAGCTGACGGTGCTGGTCGGGCAATATGCGCATCGTCGTTATCTCGGGCTGCGCGGCGCGTCTTCGGTCACGGCGACGGTCAGAGATTTTTCAATGTACGCGCCGCGGTTCTTTCCGTTGCCACATCCAAGCTGGCGCAGCACGATCTGGATGCGCAAGAATCCGTGGTTTGAAGCCGAGGTCATTCCGGAGCTTCGCGATGCCGTGAAATTGGCGCTTAGGTAAGCGTCGAACCAAAACGCGAGAGGCCGTCATGGTGCAGGTTCAGCTGAAGCGCATTTACGAACCGCCGCAGAAATCTGATGGGTATCGCGTGCTGGTGGATCGGGTTTGGCCGCGCGGGCTCAGCAAGGATGCTGCGCAGATCGATCTCTGGATGAAGGACATCGCGCCGTCGACTGCGCTGCGCAAATGGTTCAACCACGATCCGGCGCGGTGGGTTGGATTTCAAGAAAAGTATCGGGCCGAACTGTGCGAGCTTGGCGATAAGCTGGATGAATTGCGCGCCCGTGCGAAGAAAGAGCCGGTCACGCTGCTCTACGGCGCAAAAGATACCGAGCACAATCAAGCGATCGTGCTGCGTGATGTGTTGGCGGAAAAGCGATCACGCTCAGCTACCCGGCGATGAATCCGGTTCGATCAGGAAGCTCTTGCTCGACGTTGAAACGGCGCTTTGATGCGCCTCGGCTTCGTCCTTCAGGTGCACGCCAGAGAGGCCGCGCTTGCGCGCTTCGGTCATCAGATAGAACAATTTGTGGGCTGCGCCTTCGTAGTTCAGCCCTTCGCGCCGGACGTTGGAGATGCAGTTGCGCGCTTCGTCGGTCAGGCCGACGCGCGGGTTCAACGTCATATAGATGCCCATGCTGTCGGGAGAGCTGAGGCCGGGGCGCTCGCCGATCAGAACAACGACCATCCTGGCGCCGAGCAGTTGCCCGATCTCATCGCCGACGGCGACGCGGGCTTCGCGGATGATGACGAGCGGCGCGATCCGCCAGCCTTCCTTGACGAGCGGCGGCAGGATGACGTCGAGGAACGGGGCGGCGTTCTCTTCGATCGCAAACGACGACAGGCCGTCGCCGATCACGAAGACGACGTCGTAACCGCTGCCTGCGCGCGCCATGTCGGTCAGCGCGGCGCGTGACTCCTCGTCCAGACGGCGGCCCATGTCTGGGCGCTGCAAGTACATCGGACGGTTGGCGGCGGCGCTGTGCATGAGGCACGTGTCGTGACCGCGCGTCTTGAGCGCCGACAGAAGGGCCGTGGTGTCGAGCTCATGATGGACGGCGTTGCGTGCGCGAGCGTGGGCAAGTTGAAATTCCAGATGTGGCTTCGTCGGCAGGCTCGTCCCGGCGCGGCCAAGCGCGATTCGCGCAGGCGTATATTGGCGGAGCTTGTCCCAGGGATTGGTGACGACGACGGGCTTCTTTTCATCCGGCATCTTTTTATCCGACATGGCCGTGCTTGACCTCAGTGGAGATGTGCAAGTGCGCGCTGGAACGGTTTGGGCAACGTGTCGGAGAGTTTCATGGCGTCGCCGTCCTCGAAAATGCCGACGTTCAAGAGCCAGTCTTCGAATTCCGGCGACGGCTTCAGTCCGAGCGCCTTGCGGGCATAGAGCGCGTCATGAAACGACGTCGTCTGATAATTCAGCATGATGTCGTCGGAGCCCGGAATGCCCATGATGAACGTGATGCCTGCGACGCCGAGCAGCGTCAGCAAGGTGTCCATGTCGTTCTGGTCGGCTTCGGCGTGGTTCGTATAGCAGATGTCGCAACCCATCGGCACGCCGAGGAGCTTTCCGCAGAAATGGTCTTCCAGTCCGGCGCGAATGATCTGGCGGCCGTCGTATAGGTATTCCGGGCCGATGAAGCCGACGACGGTATTGACGAGCAGCGGCTCGAATTTTCTGGCAACGGCGTAAGCGCGGGCTTCGAGCGTCTGCTGATCGACGCCGTGGTGGGCGTTGGCGGAGAGCGCGCTGCCCTGACCCGTCTCGAAGTACATGGCGTTGTTGCCGACCGTGCCGCGCTGCAGGCTTTGCGCCGCTTCGTAACCTTCCTTCAGCATCGCGAGATTGATGCCGAAGCTGCCGTTGGCTGCTTCCGAGCCTGCGATCGACTGGAATACGAGGTCGACGGGCGCACCCTTGTTGATGCAGGCGATGCTGGTCGTGACGTGCGTGAGGATGCACGATTGAGTCGGGATGTTATAGCGCTGGATGATCTCGTGCAGCATCTCGATCAGCGTCGTGACGGCGGCGGTGCTGTCGGTCGCGGGATTGATGCCGATGACAGCGTCGCCGTTGCCGTACATCAGCCCATCGACGATGCTCGCCGCGATCCCGGTCGGATCGTCGGTCGGATGGTTCGGCTGCAAGCGCGTTGAAAGCCGACCTTTGAGCCCGATCGTATTGCGGAACTTGGTCACGACACGGCATTTCTGCGCGATCAAAACCATGTCCTGCACGCGGCAGATTTTTGAAACCGCCGCGACCATTTCCGGGGTCAGACCGGGTGCGAGCATAGCGAGGGACCGTTCCGTCGCCTCATCCGAAAGCAGCCAGTCTCGAAATGCGCCGACGGTCAAATGCGAAACGGGCGCGAACGACTTGGCATTGTGATCGTCGATGATCAGACGCGTGACCTCGTCGATCTCGTAAGGAATGAGATGATCGACGAGGAATTCCTTGAGCGGGACATCGGCGAGCGCCATCTGGGCGGCAACCCGTTCCTCGTCGTCGCCCGCCGCGACACCGGCGAGATAATCGCCGGATCGCGCAGGCGTGGCTTTCGCCATGAGGACCTTGAGGTTCTCGAAGCTGAACCGGTGTCCTCCGATGGAATAGGTGTAGCTCATGTGACACTCGCCGTTGCTGGAGGTTCGAGAGCTTAGAAAATTTCTTCTTCGCCTGGCGCCGCCGCCACGAGATGGTGGCGACTATAAAGTCCGAAGTATGCGATGAATACCGCATAGACAACGGCGGCACCGATCACGACGCGCGGGTCGACGAGGAAGCCGGCGACGACCGCAACGCACGCGAGTACGAGTGCGATGCCGGATGTCAGGATGCCGCCCGGCGTTCGATACGGACGCTCGAGATCGGGCTCCCGCACGCGCAGCGCGATGTGCGCCGCCATCATCATCACATAGGAAATGGTCGCTCCGAAGACGGCGATCAAGATCAGAAGATCGCCCTGGCCGCTGAGCGACAGCAAGAAGCCGATGATGCCCGGAACGATGAGCGCCACGTATGGCGTCTTGCGATTGTTGGTCAGCGATAGCGCCCGCGGCAGGTAACCGGCGCGAGACATCGCAAACACCAGACGCGAATAGCCGAAGATGATCGAGAAGAAGCTCGCGATCAGACCGGCAAGGCCGACGAAGTTGACGAAGCGGCTGACCCATGTCGGGCCGCCGTAGACTTTCGCCGACTCGAGCGCTTCGACGAGCGGGTTGCCCGAGGCTTTCAGAGCGTCGGCGCCCGCGCCGCCAGGTCCGAACAGCAGGATGAGAGCACAGGACGCGAGCAGCACGAGGATGCCGCCGATCAAGCCGCGCGGCAGATCGCGTTTCGGATCGCTGGTTTCTTCCGCCGCTAGCGGAACGCCCTCGATCGCGAGGAAGAACCAGATGGCGTAGGGAATGGCTGCCCAGATGCCGATGTAGCCGAAGGGCAGGAACGGACTTGCCCCGGCGGCGTCGGTGACCGGAATGTCGAACAGGTTGTCGGCATTGAAGTGCGGGATCATCGCGACCAGGAAGACGATCAGCGCCACGACGGCGAGCGCGGTGATCGCGAAAATCAGACGAAGGGCTTCGCCCGCGCCATAGAGGTGGATGCCTAAAAACACAGCATAAAAGGCCAGATAGACGACCCAACCGTCGATGCCGAACAACGAATTGCAATAAGCGCCGATGAAAACGGCGATTGCGGCGGGGGCGATCGCATATTCGATCAGGATGGCGATGCCGCAAAGAAAGCCGCCCCAGGGACCGAACGCACGACGAGCGAAACCGTAGCCGCCGCCGGCTGTTGGAGCGATGGTCGCGAGTTCGGCAAGCGCGAAGCACATGCACGTGTACATCGTCGCCATCAACAGCGACGCCACGAACAGACCGCCCCAGCCGCCTTGCGCGAGGCCGAAGTTCCAGCCCGCGTAATCGCCTGAAATCACGTAAGCAACGCCAAGGCCGACGAGCAGCAGCCATCCGGCCGCGCCGCGCTTCAGCTGCCTTTTCTCGAAGTATTCATTACCGACTTTGTCGTATTCGACTCCACCCTGTCCCGTCGTCTCCATACCCAATCCTCTTGAATGTTATTATTTTTTCCGAGTGGCGGCGCATCCGGCTAGCCGGACCGAAGGGCACGCCTAGTGCTGCAAGTGACGATTACTGCCGGCATCATCATTGGCCCCAAAAGGAGCGACGGAACGCATTCGTTCCGAGTAGCGTAGGACGGTAGGACTGCGCTAATATGCCGTCTATCCATTTTCGGCACGCGTGCACGCCGACTTAAGTCCAGTGCGCGAACGGCGATCGGAAGCACTTGAGATAAGGTGTTGTGCGGGATGGAATTGCGGTCCGACTCTCACGAGCTTCCGATGAGCGTGCCTGCGGGCGAGACTGCCATCATCCACGCGGCCAGCACGTCCGACATCGACGAGCAAGCGGCTCTGCTGCGTGGCTGGAACCAGACCTACGAACAGATTTCAGCTGGGCGCTTCAATGGCTCGTTTCTCGAAACGCAAATTGACTGCGTTCAATTGTTTCGCGAAGTCACCAGCAATTCCTTGCAGCAGACGGGTGCGCTTCCCGAGGGGACAATCGCCGTTGGCGCGCCGCTGTCGCTGCATGGCAGCGCCACCTTTTGCGGGCGGTCTTGCAATGGCCAGCAACTGCACGTGTTCTCGGGCAAGGATCAATTCGAATTCTTCTCGCCGCGGGGATTGGACATCGTCGGATTCGTGCTGGACGAAAGCGATCTACGCAGCGCCCTGACACATGACGAACTCGAGGATGTCATGCCGTCGCTCGCAATACCGCATCTGAGGTTCGCGGATATTGCAGCGCTCAATCGCATGCGCGCTATTTTTCTCGATGTCTGCGAGATCCTGGCGGAGCCTGATGCTTCGGCGCGAGACCGGGTGCGGCTATCATCGATGTCACGCGATCTGATCGCGGCGATCGTCAGCGGTCTGGCGCACGGCTATGGCGACCGGTTCGACGTTCCGCAGGCAAGGCGGGCGCTGATCGTCCGCGATGCACGTGACCTGATTTCGGAATGGTCGCAGGATTTGAAAGGGATCGCCGATCTCTGTCGTGAATTGGGGGTCAGCCGGCGGGCGCTGCAGCAGTCGTTTCAGGACACGCTCGGAGTGAAGCCATCGGTTTATATGCGGGCCGTTCGCATGAACGGCGCGCGCCGCGCGATTAAGACGGAAAGCTCGGTCGCGGAGGCGGCGACTCTCTGGGGCTTCTGGCATTTTGGCCGCTTCGCGCGCGACTACAACATGATGTTCGGGGAGCTGCCCTCCGAAGCGTTCCGCCGTTACCACGGTGTCGCTGAGCAGGCGCATCGGTAAAACGAACGGCGCGCGACGGCCACCTAATGTGCGGTGCGCAAGAACGCTGATCCATATCAAATCGTAAGGCGATGTTTTGATCGTGCGACGCAATAGCGCTTCGCAAGCGCGAAATGATGCGTCTGTTCGCCGTCCGTTTAGCATTTTGACTTACGCTGTGGAGGTTCCGAAATTGAATTAAGAAGCGTGCATAAGCATGACGAGTTGGAATAACGCTAAATATGTAATGAGCCCGCGCATTTGGGCGGTTGCTGGATTCGGCGTCGCGCAAGGCGTGCTGGTCTATCTGTTAACCGACGTCTCCATTTGGGCCGCTGCAACGGCTGCAGTTCTTTCCTCATTTGCGATCACGATTGCGGGCGCCGCGGTTTTTACGTCGAACCGGCAGTCCCGCGTCGGGCATTTGGAGCCCCACGACGCGTCCATCGAAGAATTCTTTTACGTGCTGAAGTGGAACGTGGCCGGCCAGCTCGTTGACGCGAACGAGAGGTATCTCGAGCGCATCGGCTACACGCTCGAAGAGCTGCGCAAGCTGCCACGGCATCAGATCGACGACGAAAATGCCTCGCTCTCAGAGATGTGGCCACTGGTCCGCGCGGGAAAGTCCTGGAGCGGCGAGTTCTGCGATCAGGCCAAGGACGGATCGCTGGTGTGGATGAGCGCGATCGTCGTGCCAGTGCGCGATGCAGAAGGCGTCCTGCAATCGTTGACGACAGTAGGTGTCGACGTCAGCGACAAGCGCCGCGCGCAGCAAGCGCTCAAGGAGGCAAACTCCCGGCTACAGGCCTTCGTCAAGCATGCGCCAGCGGCGGTTGCGATGTTCGACAACGACATGCGCTACGTCGCCTACACGGATCGCTGGCTCGCGGATTATAATCTTGGAACCACCGATCTCACCGGACGCTGTCACTACGACGTGTTCCCTGAAATTCCGGAGCATTGGAAGCGCAAGCATCAGCGCATCCTCGCAGGCGCAATGGAGCGCTGCGAGGAAGAGAAATTCATCAGGGCCGACGGCCACGAAAACATCATTCGCTGGGAAGTCCGTCCCTGGTATCTGCCCGATCAGAGCATCGGCGGCATGATGATGATGACGGAGGAGGTTTCGGAGCGGAACAAGCGAACCTCGACGTCCTGACGTCGCTGCCGAACCGGTTGTCGTTCAACGAACTGCTGTTCAACGAAATACAGTTCGCGCAATTGACCAGCGCGTCGTTTGCTGTCGCGCTTCTCGATATCGATCGGCTGAAAGAGGTGAACGACACGCTCGGCCACGACGTCGGCGATCAGATGCTGAAGCAATTGGCGGCGCGGATGAAGGACGCGTTGGGCGGGATCGGAAAGATCGCGCGCTTGGGCGGCGATGAGTTTGCCGTCCTGATACGAGGGCAGGATAAGGAAATCGCCGCAGCCTTCGACGTCATTCATGAAGCATTGGAAAAACCGCTCGCGATCGGCGGCACGCGCCGGATCTGCACGATCAGCGTCGGCGTCACCAAGTTTCCGCAAGACGCAACGACGGCAGGCGAGCTTCTGAAAAGCGCCGATCTTGCGCTGTATCGCGCCAAATCCGATGGGCGCGATCGCGTCGTCCATTTCGTTCCCGACATGCGGCGCGCGTTGCGCAGACGCGTGGAATTGCAACAGGAAGCGCGTCACGGGCTCGAATCCGGTCAGTTCATCCTGCACTTCCAGCCGATCATCGCTGCCGATCCCAAGCGTCCGGTATCATTCGAAGCCCTGCTGCGCTGGAAGCATCCGGTGGAAGGCCTGTTGACGCCAGGGCTTTTCGAGGAAGTGCTCGACGACCCGCGATTGGCTTCTTCCGTCGGCAGCTACGTCATCGAGATGGCGATACGGCAAGCGGCGACATGGATGGCGCAAGGCAAGGAGTTCGGGCGCATCGCCGTCAACGTCCTGTCGGCGGATTTCACGATCGGCTGTCTCGCGACACGCCTTCAGGCGACGCTGGCGCGTTATCATGTGCCGGCGAGCAAGCTCTGCATCGAGGTGACCGAACGGGTCTTCCTCGGCGGCGGCGTCACGAACATCGCGGACGCAATGCATCGCATCAACGCGCTGGGCGTCGAAGTCGCTCTCGACGATTTCGGGACCGGCTACGCCTCACTCACGCATCTCAAGGCGTTCCCGATCGACCGCTTGAAAATCGATCGCTCGTTCGTACAGGACATGCACGAGAACCACGAAAGTTTGTCGATCGTGAAGGCCATCGTTCAGCTCGGACAGAGCCTCGGACTGCGCGTCACCGCCGAAGGTGTCGAAAAGTACGAGCAGTTCGTGCTGTTGCAGAGCATGGGTTGCGGCAGCTTCCAAGGCTACTACTTCTCGCCGCCGCGCGGGGCGGAAGATCTTGTCAACTTCGACGCCGGCGACCTGTCCGAACGCCGGCCTGCGGCTCGCGCCGTCGGCTGACACCGGCATCGGCAGCCGAGGCAGGCATCGGGCGCGGCTGGAGGTGAAAAAAAGCTGGAGTACGCCAGAATTGTCAATTTCTCTGGCTGACCGTTCGGCTACAACTTCCGTTCGGGCCCGGCCGATGGTCGCGCGGGGGCCGGAAGCGATCATAGAGCCTAGCGATGAAGTGGATGCTCGTCGAACGTAAGCCCGATGTCATTTATTCCGGCGGCACGGAAATCTATCTGGGCAAGGGCAATAGCGGCGTCCCGGACGTCGATGACGCGATGACGTTTGCAACGAGGCAAGAGGCGGAGGAGCATCGGCGTACGCTGACCAACCGCTATCACTGGGTAGCGATCACGGAGCCGAAATAACCAACCGGAACAGCGTTAAGCGGAACCGTTGCCCGCATCGCGGCGTTCTTCGGCGTAAACGGGGGATTTCGCGCGTTTCTGCGCTATAATCCTCCCATTGTATTGCGTCCCAGGGAGTAAATCATGGCCACCGCGCGGTCGTTCTGGAAGGGGCATCTCCGCCTGGCTCTTGTCACCATTCCGATCCGGCTCGTCAGCGCGACCTCTTCCGAGGACAAGATCGCGCTGCACCAGGTCGATCGTAAATCGAAACAGCGTATCCGCTATCAGAAGGTGGCGGGAGAGACCGGCAAGGTCGTGCCGCAATCCGACATCGTGCAAGGCTACGAACTCGATGACGGCAGCTATGTGCTGTTCGAGCCGGACGAACTCGACAAGCTCAAGCTTTCGACGCGGCACACGATCGAGCTGACGGAATTCGTCGATGCGTGCTCCATCGATCCGCTGTACTTCGACAATCCGTATTACGTGCTCCCTGACGGCGACGTCGCGGAGGAAGGCTATCGCATCATCCGCGATGCGCTGAAGGAGTCGAAGAAATTCGGCGTCGGACAGCTGACGATGCGGGGGCGCGAAAATCTGATTGCGATGAAACCGAGCGGCGACGGCTTGATGATCGAGACGCTGCGATACGCCAACGAAGTGCGCGATGCCGACGACGTCTTTTCCGAAATCAGCAACGGCAAGCTTCGGCCGGAGCTGATCGAAATGGCGAAGCAACTCATCAAAGAGCGCACGCGCAAATTCGAACCGGGCGATTTCAAAAACCATTACGCCGAGGCGCTTCGCAATCTCGTCAAGGAGAAGGTCGAGGGCGGAGAGTCGACAGAGGTTGGCGGCGGAGACGAGCGCCCGGCCGGCGGCACGGTCATCGACTTCATGGATGCGCTGCGCCGCTCGACCGGCAAGGCTCCGGCGAAGAGCGGGCGATCATCGGCCAAAACGGCGGCTTCGCAGCAGAAACGCGAGCCGGCAAAGCGCAGCAAGCCGAAACCGAAAACCAAAAGCCGCGCGCGCGGATGATCGGGCGGCCGTGCCGGATCAGATTTTCGCAGACTTGACGACAGGGCGGCGGACATCGACGGCGGGCTTGTCCTCGCGCAAGCCTTTGAACGCCGCGTGGCGCAGCAGGTTATCGCCTGTCCAGGCGCGATATTCGATTTGCGCGACGAGCACGGGCTCGACCCAGACGACGCCCTTGCGCTGCAAGCCTGTCAACCCGGAAGCAAGGGACGGCGCGGCGATTGCGAGCGGCTTCAGTTTCTTCATCAGATCGGTGGCTGACTTTTGGGAAAAACCGGTTCCGACGCGTCCGGCATACACAAGGCGCTTGCGGTCGAAATAGCCGACGACCAGTGCGCCGACGGCATTCGCCGAGACATTCGAGACGACGTATCCGATGACGACGAATTCATCGACTTCGATGCACTTGCTCTTCAGCCAGTCGTCGTGACGGCCTGAGCGATACGGTTTGCTGGCGCGTTTGGAGACGAGTCCTTCGAGGCCGAGACGGCATGCTTGGCTCAGCATGCGCGCGGCGTCGCCGGTCAGATGTTCGCTATAGCGAATGCCAGGTACGGGGCGGCGCACCAGCATTTGCCGAAGCAGATCTTTCCGTTCGATCAGAGGGGCGGGCATCAGATCGAAGCCGTCGAGATGCAGAAGATCGAAACACTGAAAAATGAAGCGATCCGAATCTCCGCTCTTCAGCGCTGATGCCAGCTCCGAGAAGTTCGAATGTCCCGAGCTGTCTTCGACGACGAGTTCGCCGTCGATCAGCGCCTTGCCGCGATGGACCTTGCGCAGCCATTCTGGAAGCGCACCGAAACGATCTGTCCAATCCAGTCCGCTGCGCGTGATGAGCCGAACGTCGCCGTCGTCGATGCGGGCTTGAATGCGATAGCCGTCGAATTTGATCTCGTGCACCCAATCGTCGCCTTCGGGCGGCGCCGCGACGAGCGTCGCAAGACAGGGATCGACGAAGTCGGGAAGCGTGCTTTTGACGGCAGCGACGGGCATTTTGGGCGTTCGCGTACCGTTGCGAGACGCTGCGGTCGGTTTCGCCGTTACGGCACGCGTTCGTGCTCCGATGGTCGTCCTGCCGCGCGCCACCAGACGGCTCACTTGCCGAGCAGCGATTTGATCGCAGCTCCGAGCGGGCGGCAGGAGTCGCAGTAGTCGTTCCACGCTTTGGATTTGGCGAGCAGATCAGGAACCGTGTGCACGGTAAAACGCGCCGGATCGAGGCCTTTGCGAACCTGGGTCCACGTGAGCGGCATGGAGACGGTCGCACCCGGCCGCGCACGCGGCGACAACGGCGCGACCGCCGTCGCCATCCGATCGTTGCGCAAGTAGTCGAGGAAGATCCGGCCTGTGCGCAGCTTCTTCGTCATCTTGATCAAATACGACTTCGGATCGTCGGCCGCCATCTGCTGGCAGAGCGCGCCGGCGAACGTCTTCGTTTCGTTCCAGCCGATGCCGTCACCGCGGCGTGGCTTCAACGGCGTCACGACATGCAGGCCCTTGCCGCCGGTCGTCTTGCAAAAGGGCACAAGGCCGATCGCCTGCAAGCGCTCGCGCAATTCGTTGGCGGCGTCGACGACACGATCGAAGGGTACGTCCGGTGCCGGGTCGAGATCGAATACCAGACGGCCCGGCACATCCGGTTCGAGTGGTTCGCAATTCCAGGGATGGAATTCTAGCGCTGCGATCTGACCGAGCGCCACGAGCGCTTCGATGCTGTTGACTTCGATGTAGGGTTCGCGATCGCCGGAAATGCGGACGAGGTCGATCTCGGAGGACATGCCGCGCATGGCATGGCGCTGAAAGAACGTTTCGCCGTCGATGCCGTCGGGCGCGCGGATGACGGAGCACGGCCTGCCCTTGATGTGTTCGAGCATCCAAGGTCCGACCGCCTCGAGATAATGCGCAAGGTCGAGCTTCGAAACCGCGGCGCCGGCGTTCGCTGGCCACAACTTTTTATCGGGGTTCGAGATCGTAATTCCGCAGACGGTGTTCAGGCCGCCGTCACTACTCTTTGCCGAGCGCTGGTTTGCCGGGCGATTGTCGGCCTTCGTTGTTTTTTTGACAAGAACGCGGCGCAACGGCGCCGGTTTTTTCTCGTCTTCCTCCGCTTGGCCGTCGGCGCGGTTCGAATTCCAAATGGCGTCCGGCTTGGCGGCGTGACGGCGTTTCGAGATGAAGGGCTCGGGGCCTTTGCCGCGCCCGGCAGCGATATCGGTCATCGACCGGCCGGACGCAACGGAGCGATCCTTTTCCAGAATGCTGTCATCGTCGCCGGGCTTCGCGATTTGATCTCGATGCTTGATCAGAAGCCAGTTCGTGCGCTTGTTGCCGGCGCGATCGTTCTTGATGCGGACCAGAACCCAGCTTCCTTCGAGCTTATCGCCGACGAGCACGAATTTCAGATCGCCCTTGCGCAATTGCTGCTCGGGTGTTTCGTCGCCGAGCGGCGCCCAGAAGCCGCGATCCCAAAGCATGACGGTTCCGCCGCCGTATTGTCCTTTTGGGATCCTCCCCTCGAAGTCACCGTAATCGAGAGGATGATCCTCGACCTCGACGGCGAGGCGTTTGACTTTCGGATCGAGTGACGGCCCCTTGGTCACGGCCCAGGATTTGAACACGCCATCGAGTTCAAGCCGCAGGTCATAGTGCAAGCGGGTTGCGTCGTGCTTCTGAATGACGAAGCGGAGATGCTTGGCGGGGCGGACCGATTTCGCGCCGCTGGGTTCGGCCGTCTTGGTGAAATCGCGTTTGGCGCGATATTCGGAAAGCTGCTTCGACGCCATCCCTCAGTCTCCGCGAAAAGCTTCAAGAGCTTAGCTGCGGCTTGCGCCTGCCGCCAGCGGATGCCGCAAACATAAAGAAAGCCGCCGGGGAGTCATGGAGGCTCCCGGACGGCCCAGCACCTTTCGGCGCCTGACACACGTTGGTACATGCGTCTGGTTTAAGAACGACAAAATGAGGAAGAAGGTTCCCGCCCGATTTCGGTTATGCGCGAGCCCAGTCGGACGCTCCAGCTCTCATCACCGAGGCTTTGAGTTCATCGCGGTCGGCGCCGCTGTTTGCGAGAGCTGCGAGAACGTGGCGGGCCATGCGCTCGCGCAAGATGTCAGCGCCCGGGCCTTTGCGCACGTCGCCCGGAACCGAGTTCCAGACTTCGCTGAGGATACTTTCGGCGCGGTCGAGTTCTTCCGGTCCGAACACATTAAACCCTGAGGACATGTTGCTCACTGACGCTACCTTCAGCTCGACGGCATACTGCATCTCAGTAGGGGAAACCATCCGCGAAATACTAAATCCGAGGTTAATGCAATGATGGAACATTCTACAGCAAATGCCGTTTTGATGTCGAATGAGTAAGTAACGCTGGTCGCAGGCGCGGGAAGGGAAGAGGCTATGGGCGGATTGTCTCGCGAAACGCGCATCCAGCTCATGCTGAGCGACGAGGAATTGGCGGCCATCGACAATTGGCGGTTTCAGCAGCGCATGCCGAGCCGCGCGGCTGCGATACGTCAGTTGTTGAATGTCGGCCTTCGCATCAAGCAGCTGGAAGGAGCCGTGAAGCCATTGAGATCGCAGGATTACGGGCTGCTGACTTCGGATGATGGCGATGGCGACAAAGGTTGATATCGGCGTCGCTTGTTAGAGCATTCCAACAAACATAGCGACGCTCGCGAGCGCCATGACGGCGGCGGTCGTCCAGCCGAGGTAGCTCAGCCATCCGCGAACCGTAAATTGACCCATAACGTTCTTATTTCCAGCCATCAGCATCATGATCGCGATGATGGGCACGGCCGCGAGACCATTGATCACGGCGCTGTAGTACAGCGCTTTGATGGGGTTCAATCCCGAAAAGTTGATCGCAATGCCGACGAGCGTTGCAAGAGCGATCATACCGTAGAACGCTTTGCCTTCCGTCGGTTTCAACGACAGTCCGACTTTCCACTTGAGCGCTTCGCCGAACGCATAAGCGGCGGAGCCTGCGAGAACGGGAATTGAAAGCATCCCAGTTCCGATAATGCCGAGCGCGAATAGGTCGAACGCGAACGCACCGCCGATCGGCTTCAATGCCGATGCCGCCTGTGCAGAGCTTTCGATGTCCGTGATACCGGCCGGGTGAAGCGTTGCTCCGACGGTAACGATGATCGCGATCGCGACGATGTTCGAGAACGCCATGCCAACGAGGGTGTCGATCCTTATTCGATGTTCGGCCGACGGAGCCTGGCGAGGGCTCGTCAGAAGCGGTTCGCGTTTGGGGATTTCATGAATGTCTTCGACCTCCTGTGAGGCCTGCCAGAAAAACAGATAAGGGCTGATCGTCGTGCCGAGGATTGCGACCACGGTTTGCCAGTAGTTGCCGTCGGTCGAGAGCTTCGGCACCAGCAGGCCGGTGATGACGCCGGTCCACGGAATGTCGATCGCGAACAGCGTTGCGATGTAGGAGAAGAGCGCGAGCGTCAGCCATTTCAGCACGGCGACGTAGCGGGTGTACTTCATGAAGACTTCCATCAGCGTGCAAAGAACGCCAAATGCTATGACGTAGATCAGTCGCGGGCCGCCTGCGAGCAACGCAACGGCGTCACCCATCGCTCCGAGATTGGCGCCGATGTTGATGATGTTAGCCATAAACAAAAGGCCGACGAGACCGAACACGACGACTGGCGGATAATTGGGAATGATATTGGCCGCGAGGCCCTTGCCAGTGGTTCTGCCGATGCGGGCGCTGATTTCCTGCACGGCGGCCATCAACGGATAGGCAAGGACCATCGTCCATAACAGCCCGAAACCGAACAGTGCTCCAGCCTGCGAATAGGTCGCGATGCCGCTCGGATCGTCGTCCGAGGCGCCGGTGATGAGGCCGGGCCCTAAAACTTTGAAGAGACGTGGTTTACTGGGGCCGACGGCGGGGCTTTGCTCAAAGTCCGGGGCTGCCATAGGAGTTATCGATTTATGAAAACGCGAAGTTACAACGCGCCTTAATCCGGGCCGTTCCAATTCCGTCGCTCATTCGGGCGAAGCAGCAATGCAGGAACTGAGCGTTGATATTTTCGGTTTGTTGAGTACGTGCACGACGGAAATCCAGCTAGGAGCCTAAAGCAATGATCAGAAAATTAGTAATAGCCTCGGGAGCGGTTCTGCTCCTGGCGCTGGGCGGCGCTGTCGCCGAGGCAAGGCCTCAGGGTGGCGGTGGCGGCGGTCCGAGCGTCGGCGGGTTTGGCGGCGGCGGCGGTGGCGGCCGCAGTTTCGGTGGCGGTGGTCGCAGCTTCGGCGGCGGTGGCTTTGCCGGAAACCGCGGGTTTAGCGGCAATCGCGGTTTCAGCGGAAACCGTGCTTTCAGCGGTCCGCGCTCGGGCGGGTTCCGCGGCGGCAACTTCAATCGGCGATCGTTTACGCCCGGCCGCAACTTCGGTGACGGTCGCGGTATGCGCGGCCGGGACTTCGCGCGCCACGGGAATTGGGGCGGACGCAATCACGGTCGTTGGCGGCATCATCGCGGCCGGCGCATCTTCATCGGAGCGCCCTACTTCTACGACTACGGTTATTACAACGACGGTTATTACGGTAGCGATTGCGGCTGGCTGTATCGGCGGGCGATCACGACCGGAAGCCCGTATTGGTGGCGGCGTTATGAGCAATGCACGTACTAAAAGCGTGTCGTTGTAGCAGGCTGAAATAAAAAGGATCCGAGCGCTCGCTCGGATCCTTTCTTTTTGGGGCGTATGTTCCGCGAATTACGGACTGGACGTTCCGGTGCCTGGCGGCGAAGTCGGAACGCGCGCGCCAGGGTTCGAGCCAGCGGCTGGATCCGATGGCGTGCCGGTCGACGGACCCGGCTGGACATTCTGATTGGTGTTCGGATCAGCCGGAATGCCGGCCGGAGACGTCACGCCAGATTCACCCGAACTCACGCCTTCGCTGGAAGGCGCTGTCGTTGATGGTGTCTCCGATGGCGCCATCGACGGCGGCCGCTGAACGGTATCGTTGCTTTGAGCCATCGCGCCAGCGCAGCCAAGAGCCGATAACGAAGCTGCTAAAGCGGCAACTTTCAGAACATTCATTCATCTTCTCCTTTTCTTGCTGTCCAGGTCGGAAAACCCGGCCTTGCAAGTCTTTGTTCCAGAGAAGTGGCGAGGTCTTTCGACGCTCTCGCGCATGGCGCGGCGACGGCGTTGGCCGGAACCGCAGTTTATTCGCACGCGTTTTACGAGAGTGAAATTTATTCGCCAGGATCATTGCGATGAAGACGGAGTCGGTCACTCTGACGAAGCAGGAACTCGCCGATGCGATTACGAGTCCGGTTTCGGTATTCGATTTTCCGCTGGAAGTGGTCGCGTGCCCCGGGCTGTCGCGGGATCAGAAGATCGAAATCCTGAAGCGCTGGGAACTGGACGCGCGCGCGCTTCAACGCGCGACCGACGAAAATATGGGCGGCGAGGAGCCAAACCTGCTCGATGAAGTCAATCGAGCCCTGATGATGCTCGATCCGGAAAATTCCGTTCACGACGGTTTCGGGTCGGCTCCGACGAAGGTTTGACGACGTCGCAAAAGACAAGGCATCCGCAAGCTGAAACTCGCGAACGCCCTTTGAACCTGTGCTTTGCCGCCAATTAGTTGTTACGCGTTTCGAGGTCCCAGTAGCTTGGCGCGCCGTAGTTGGTGTGCAACCGCTGTTCGAAATCGCGATTGCGCAAGGATGTCGGATCAAGGTCGGGCGACGATTTCAGCTGCTCCTCGGTGACGCCCGTTACGTAGCCGTTGAGTTCCTGATCCCACTTCAGCGATGTCCAGGGAATAACGTAGCTGCTCTTGCCGAGCCCGAGGAAGCCGCCGAAGCTCAAGACGGCATAACGGACTTTTCCCGATACCGTGTCGACGATCAAATCGTCGACTTCGCCGATCGACTCGCGCGAAGCGCCATAAACGGACGTTCCTGGCACCTTGCTTGTCTCGAGCATTGTCATTTCAGGGTTCATTACTGTCTCCATCTACATTCGTTTGAGACGCTGTCTGTGCGCGGATACGAAATCCGCACACAGACGTTCGAGATGCCATCAATCAGGTATTGGTCTTGCTCCACGACGGCGCGCTCTTCAAAGCGTCTTTGGTCGTGTCGAGCGTGATGACGCTGTTGCCGTTGGTGTCGCGGCCGATCTTCAGCGACTTGAACTGTACGGCGACCTGATGCTCGCCCATGCCGAGGAATCCGCCGACGCCGATCACGGCAGCAGCAGCCGAACCATCGCTCGCGAGAATAATCTCGTTGATGTCGCCGATGGATTCGCCGGCTTTATTCTGCACCTTCGAACCGATCAGCTTGCTCGTGCGCCATTCGCCTTGCTGCGTGGAATACCATTGCGGAGCCATCGCATCGCCCGTCGCCCTTACCGACGGTGTGGTCGTCGTAGTTGCGGATGGCGCGGTCGAAGGAGCAGGCGTGGTTGTTTGCGCGTATGCGACCGTCGCGAAAGCCGGAATGGCAGCTGCTGTCAAAAGAGCTTTGAAGTTCATTAGATCAACCTCCTTGTGCGAAGGACTGAGCCTCTGGCCGAACACCGCATTCGTCCGATCGCGCAGCCTTTATGGTGTGCGATCCAACGTCCTGCTGATCTGGCGGTTCCTCAAAAAGCGCAGGAACTGTGCTGCGCGCGGACAGTTCATCAATGACTTCCGTATGCTTTCACGCGCCTTTCGGCGCGCACGCTGATGTTTGTTCAAGAGGACTTCCTTCGATGGCTTCAAAACCAAAACAAGCGAAAGAAACTGCCGAAGAGGGGCGGCGCGTGCAGGCCGGTGTGGATGTCGTCGACGAGACATCATCGTCGAAATCGGAGAACGCGAAAGCGCCGATGCAGGCAGGCGTGCGGGAATATCCTTCGGAGTTTCCCGCGCAGCATCAGAGAAAATCCGGAAGCGAGGAACTGCTCGAGCCGAAGCCTATGTTCGAAGCACCAAGTTACAAGGGTTCGCAGAAGCTCAAAAATATGGTCGCGCTGATTACGGGCGGCGACTCCGGGATTGGACGCGCCGTTGCCGTGCTTTTCGCGCGGGAAGGCGCCGACGTTGCCATCTGCTTCCTGGAAGAGAAGGACGATGCGGCGGTCACGAAGGCTGCGGTCGAGAAGGAAGGCGCGCGCTGCACCCTGATCCAGGGCGACGTTTCGAATTCGGATTTCTGCAAGGCGGCGGTCGAGAAAACCGTCGCGGACTTCGGCAAGCTCGATGTGCTCGTCAATAACGCTGCGTTTCAGGAACACACGTCCGATATCATGGACCTCACCGACGAGCATTTCGATCGCACGCTGAAGACCAATCTCTACGGTTATTTCTACATGGCGCGGGCCGCTATCCCGCACATCAAGCCGGGAGGATCGATCGTAATGACCGGCTCTGTCACGGGCATCGAAGGCAGCAAGGAGCTGCTCGACTACTCGATGACCAAGGGCGGCATCCATGCGTTTACGCGGTCGCTGTCGTCGCAACTCATCGACAAAGGTATCCGGGTCAATGCCGTGGTGCCGGGACCTGTCTGGACGCCGCTCAATCCGGCGGACCGGCCAGCGGAAGATGTCGCGAAATTTGGCACGACCTCGGCCATGCACCGCGCGGCGCAGCCGGAGGAAATTGCGCCGGCCTTCGTGTTCATGGCCGCGCCCTGTTGTTCGAGTTACATCACGGGCGAGATCCTGCCGGTGATCGGCGGCTACGGCGCGTAAAGTCCGGACGCAAAAAAAGCGCCGACCTGTCAGGCCGGCGCTCGAAATTTCTATTGGACTATTGTCACCGTGGAAAATTCAACGGTTGGCACTTCGCAGCGATCTCAGCGTCCGCGCCCGATAACGGAAGCGCCGATCGAGAACATCCTGATGCAGACGGAGTTCGTCGGACGCTTTGACATGCAATCTTTTTGACAAACGGCGGAGACATCCGCGCTCGCACATCAAGCCGCGGGTTGGACGGTCTTCTTCGGCGGCGTCATCCCATGCTTCGTAAAGCACAGTGCCGGCGGCTGCGACGCCGCCGTAGACGAGCGCCGACGCCGAATAGGTCGGACCATGCGCATGTGAAATGAAGGCGAGAAGGGAAGAGCACGCGGAATGCGCTTCTCCCAGAAATTTCCGAACAGCGGCTGCACCGCTGAATATGGCGTCGAGGTGATTTCGGATATGCACAGTGCTTGCATTTCCGATTTGACGATCAACGTAGGTCATCAGGTTCGCATTCCCTGAGTAGAAGTTTGCACACCAACTCCCCAAATGTTCCCAACTCTGTGCGGCGCGCCGAAGTTCCGATATCGGAGTTAAAATTTTTTCGTATTAACCAGGCGCCGCTCCCTGACTGACATCGGAGCACGTGTGGGGTGTCGACAATTCTGGTCCCAGCCGATATGGAATCGCCTCGCGACTCGCGTCGCGCCGCGGTCCCGTAGTTCAATGGATAGAGCGTCGGAATTCGACTCCGAAGGTTGCAGGTTCGACCCCTGCCGGGATCGCCAACTCGCCGATTCTCATGACACGGTCATAAAGGGTTAAGCAGCGGCGCCGTTTTTACGGCGCGGTTGTGGTCGTGACGCAAAAACGCCCTATATTGAACGAGCCAATTTTCATCGTGATTGAAGAGAGTGGGTTTCGTGGTGCGTCCGACCTTCAAAGCCATGTTTTGGCTCCTTTCAGTATTGTCCGTCTCACTTCCGGTGACCGCGTCGCAGAGCTTCGCGGACGATCGGAGCATGCTCCAGTCCGCCATTTGCGCGAGGACAGCGTTGGGGGCTCTCGACAACTTCGTTAGCGAGGATCGTCCCGCCGTTACCGCCTTCTATGCGGCGCGGGACTGCCGCCCCTTGTGGGTCGACGAGACCGGAACGACGCGCGCTGCGGATATTGCCATCGCCGAAATTCGCCGCGCCGACGAATGGGGACTCAGGTCGGCCGATTTCCCCTTTGCGGCTCTCAGCCGGCCGAAGGCAGAAGGGCGTTGGACGAGCGACGAGACCGCCGACGCGGAGCTTGAGATCACGGCATCGGTTCTCCGGTATGCGCATCAGGCGCAAGGCGGACGAATTTCGAACCCGGAAGTGCAACTGTCGTCTTACATCGATCGCCAGCCTTCGCTTTCGAGCGCGCAGGACATCCTGGCGAAGATTTCGCAATCGCAGGCGCCCGACGTTACGCTACGCGAATGGCAACCGTCGGCAGACCAGTTCCTGAAGTTGAAGGCTTTGCTCTCCGACTTGCGCGGCAAGCAGCCTGGCGAGACGCAGGATCTCCAGATCGCGCGCCGCGGACCGTCGTTGCAGTCCAAGTCGAAGAGTCCTGAAGTCGCAATACTGAAGAAGCGCTTCGGCGTTGCGTCGGCTCAAGGCGAAGAAACGGTGTTCGATGCCGCGCTCGTCGCGGCTGTGAAGACGTTCCAAGCTTCCGCAGGCTTGCGCGCGGATGGGTTTGTCGGCCCGGCGACGCGCGCCGCGCTTGCGGGCGGCGGTCCCGAAAACAATGCCGACAGGATCGCGGCGGCCATCGCCAACATGGAAGAATGGCGCTGGATGCCGCAAGAGCTCGGCGCGACGAACGTCTTCGTCAACATTCCCGCGTTTTCCATCCGCCTGACGAAAGACGGTGCACCGGTATTCGAAGACCGCGTCGTGGTCGGGACGGCCGACAAACAGACGCCGATTTTTTCGAAGAGCATGAAGACGATCGTGCTCCGGCCGGAATGGAATTTGCCGGACTCGATCAAATTGACCGCGCTGCTGTCGGGACGCTCAGTCGAACAGCAGGGCTACGTCGTCATGCGTAACGGGCGCACGATCGACAGCACGCGTGTCAACTGGGCCAAGGCCAACTTGCGCGAGTACACGATCTTCCAGCCTTCGGGCGACGACAACGCGCTCGGTCTCGTCAAGTTTCTGTTTCCGAACAAGCACGCGGTCTACCTGCACGATACGCCGTCGCGGCATCTCTTCAATGAGCGCGTGCGCCTCTACAGTCATGGCTGCGTGCGCGTGCGCAACCCGCAGGTCTTCGCTCAGGATCTGTTGGATATCGATCGCGGTGCGGCGGCCTTTGACGTCAAACGCCTCGTCCGCAAGGGTCCGAAGGACAACAACGTGACCCTCGAGACGCCTATTCCGGTGCACGTCGGATACTTCACGGTGTGGGTCGGTGACGACGGCCAGCCGCAGTATTTCAAGGACTACTACGGTCACCAGAAGCGCATCACGCTTGCGCTGGCGGGAAAATGGAAACAGATCGACGTCGGCAAGGATCACCTCGCAGAGATCGACACGTCGATGTTGAAGCAGGTGCGGCTCCGTGGAGAAAGTCGCGCGAAAAAGGGTGGCGACGGTTTTGGTGCGCCGATGGGCGTCACCAACAGCTTCTCGAGCGCGGGTTACAAACGCTACAACGATAGCGTCGGCGACATCATCCGCATGAAGCTCGGCTTCTGATCTGCGCTTATTGGGTTACGCGGTATTGAGCCGCTCGAAGCCGGCGTCGAGATCGCGCAGCAAATCTTCGACGGCTTCGAGGCCGATGTGGAAGCGCAGCGCCGGGCCGGGTCCAATCCACTTCGTCGCCGTGCGGTAGCTCGTCGGGTCGAACGGAATGACGAGGCTTTCGTAGCCACCCCACGAGTAACCCATTCCGAACAGTTTCAATCCATCGAGAAATGCCGCCAGCGCGGTTTCGGAAACGGGCTTCAGAACGGCGCCGAACAATCCGCTTGCGCCGGTGTAGTCACGCTTCCAGAGCGCATGTCCGGGATCGCTCGGCAAAGCCGGATAGAGAACGCGATCGACCTCGGGGCGCGCGGCCAGCCATTCGGCAACGGCGAGCGCCGATTTCTGATGTTGTTCGAGACGAACGGAGAGCGTCCGAAGTCCGCGCAGGCCGAGGTAGGTTTCTTCCGAGCCCGGGCACGTTCCGAGAGCTTCCTTGGCGTGATCGAGCAAGCGCGCCGCGCGGGCGTTGCCGGTTACCGCTCCGAGCATCGCGTCGGCATGGCCAACGGTGTATTTCGTCGCCGCCTGGATCGAGACGTCGGCTCCGAGTGCCAGCGGTTTGCAGAAGAGCGGCGTCGCCCAGGTGTTGTCGGCCAGCACCCAGATGTCGCGCGCGTGCGCCGCGTTCGCGATGGCTGGAATGTCCTGCATCTCGAACGTCTGCGATCCCGGACTCTCGACGAGCACGAGACGTGTATTCGGACGGAAGAGTTTCGCGATGTCCGCGCCAAGGTGCGGATCGTAATACGTCGTCTCGACGCCGAGCCGCTTGAGCATCCGGTCCGCGAACGCGCGTCCGGGCTGATATGCGCTGTCGGTGATAAGGATATGATCGCCGGCGGTCACGAATGCGAGCAGAGCCGTCGATACCGCGCCGAGGCCCGATGACGTCAGGATCGTTGCCGCGCCGCCTTCGAGATCGGTGATTGCGTCTTCCAACGCGCGCGTCGTCGGCGTCGCGCGGCGGCCGTAGGTGTAGGGCTGCTTTCGCGAGTTGATGGCGTCGAGCGTTTTGTAGAGAACCGTTGAACCGCGATAAACCGGCGGATTGACGAAGCCATGCTGTTCAAAGGGTTCGCGACCGAGGTGAACGACCTTTGTTTCCGGACGCGTCGCAGGCTTTGAATGATCGTCTTTATCCGTCATTTCTTCGCGTCTCCGGCCGTAGGATCGGACCTCGTGGCGCAAGTTTCGTGCGCGGTCAAGGCCTTGACCGCTAAGCTCTGGCGCGGGATGTGTGTGGCCCCTGCGATCGAGACGATTAACGCACCATGACGGGCGATCGTGTTCCTCGCCGGGCAACAAAGCAATCGAATGCCCGGTAAAGGGTTCGCTGGAAAGTGCATATGAAAATTGCAATGAGGTGTGCGGCGCTGATCCTGGCCATCGGATCGATGGTTGGTGGATTTTGCGGCCCGGCCTGGAGCGAAGCCAGCCTCATCGACACCATTCGCAAGCGCGGGCACGTCGTCTGCGGCGTCAGCGAACGCGCTCCCGGTTTCAGCGAAATCAGCGGCAGTGGGACCTGGAAAGGTTTCGATGTTGAATTCTGTTCAGCGCTCGCTGCCGCAGTTTTAGGCAACAAGGACTCCGTCAAGTTTCTGAGCTTGATGCCCAGCGACAAATTCAACGCGCTCCGGGACAATGAAATCGACGTGCTGATGGGGGCGACCTCGTGGACGCTCACGCGCGATACCGAGCTTGGCGCGCGCTTCGTGGCGGCCCTCTACTACGATGGGCAAGGTTTCATCGTGCCGCGCAACCACTCGATTTCGAGCGTGCTCGAACTTTCCGGAGCATCGATCTGCGTACTGCCGGGATCGACGGATGCCAGCGCGGTCGCGGATTATTTCGGTGCCAGGAGAATGCGCTACCAGCTGATCACATCGGATCGTTGGGATGAGCTGGTCAAGACGTACTCCAGCGGCGGATGCACGGTTCTTACCGGCGATCTTTCATTGCTCGCTTACGAGCGCAGCCGGCTGGCCAACGGCGCCGATCAAATGCTGCTTCCGGAATATATCAGCAAGGAGCCGCTGGGACCTGCCGTGAAAGTCGGACGCGATTCCTGGTTTGCGGTCGTGCGCTGGACGTACATGGCGCTCGTCGCCGCCGAGGAACTCGGCATCAACAGCAGCAACGTCGAGATGATGAAAGTTTCGCCGTCGCATGACGTTCGCCGTTTCCTGGGTCTCGAGGCGGACATCGGCGCGCCGCTCGGGCTGGCGCGCGATTGGGCCTATCAGGTCGTCCGGCAGGTCGGCAATTACGCTGAAATTTTCGATCGCACGCTCGGGCAGGGATCGGCGCTGAAGCTCGATCGCGGGTTGAACAACCTTTGGACTAAGGGCGGGCTGATGTATTCGGTGCCGATGCGCTAACAGGCGAACGGCTTGGTCACGGGAATTCCGGTTCACGTTGAAAGAGCAGTGTAGTGACCATCCAGAGGATATTCGAGACGCTGCCGGGCGAAGTGATTTTTGCGATTCCGTTAGCTGTTCTGCTGACGCTGGTGCTTCTGCTGTTACGGCGCATAGCGATCAAACGGGCTAAGGGGCGTCGCGATACCGTCGCACATGCGTATGCGATGCCGGTCGACGACGCAGGCGCGATTGCAACTCGGATCGAGGCAGCGAAGGCGGGGAACAACAACGTGGCGGTCGCAGATCTCTACCTTGCGCAGGCGCTTGCCTGTCAGAAGCTCGGCGATGAGAAAGCGCGCATGACGGCGCTGACGGCTGCTGCGGGATATGCTGCGCTTCATGGTCCGGAGTCGACGCATGCCATCGCACGGATGCATCTGGCTGATGCCGCGCGCAGCACCGGCGACATGACGAGCGCCTGCGAGCATTGGCATCTGGCGCGCGAGGCTTTTCATGCCAGCGGCCACTCTGAAGAGCATGCCCGCGTCGAAAAGCTGATGCGCGAAAACGGCTGCCCGACGGACTGGGTGCTTACGGAGTTTTGAAATCGAACGACGGCTTGCCGATGCCGTCGAGGCTGTCGCCGGTTGTCGGAGCGATATCGGTCGCACCGGCTGAGCGGGCGCCAAGGGCCGACGCCGCCATCAGCACTTCGACGTTTTTCACTTCGCCGTCCGCGATCTCGAAACGGTTCTTGTAGAGATGGCCGCCCGACGACGCCGTGACGATGTATTTGCCGGGCGCCAGCACGTGCGTCGGTAGAGCGCCGACGCTTTCTTTCACCATTTCGCCGTCGTCGGTCTGGATCGTCCAGCGCGTGTCGGGCACCGCTTCGCCGCCGGAACGCGTGACCAGTTTGAACGTCGCCTTGCCACCGGTGTGCGTGACGCTCGCTTCGGTCAGCTTGCCCGCTTCGACGGTCACGTCGGCTTCGATCTTCGCGTTGGCGTCGCCGTACTGGGAGACGATGCGGTAGATGCCGGAATTGAGCCGGATGATGAGATTGGGCTTGGCGCCGCTGATGACGACGGAGCGGCTGTCGAACTGGTCGTGATCGTCGGCATAAATCGAATACGTCACGGCTCCGGGAGCCGCGGGCGCGCCCGCGACGGTCGCGCCGAGGCGCAGTCCGCCGGCGTTCAGAACGAAGGCTTCATACGGTGGGCCGCCGGTTTTAACGGCGATCTTGCGCGTCAGGTTCGCCCGGCCGAAGGCGGCATTGACGGTGTAGTCTCCGGGCTGAAGCTTCACGAGCGGCGTCGCCTCATGAGATTCCAGCACGAGCTTCGCCTTGCCGGTTGGGCCGGTACTTTGAAAAATTCTCCAGACGAGGCCTTCATCGATCTGCTGTCCGTCGCCGGTGAGCAGCGCGACGAGCCTGAGCGACGGCAATCCGGTTTTTCCTTCGCGTTCGATGACCGTCGTGTTGGGTGATTTCGGCGCCGATTTGTGTGGCGGAATATGCAGATTGAGCGGGCCGCTCGGCGGTCCGTCGGGGATGGGATCGAGCGCGAGCGCCGGCTGCGGAACTGCGAGCAGGACCGTTGCGGCGAGCGCCAGGATTGCCGACCGCGTTCGGGCTGCCGCGCGCATCAGCATGCTCGATGGTGATGCCGTTTTACGGGCACCGCCGCTGCGGAGGTTCGATTGCTTCGAAGCCTGCATCATCCTCGGCCGATCTCAACTTCTTTCGTTTCGCCGGCCCGAACGTCGAAGTCGGTTTCACGGCGTGTGCTTTGCGATTCAACCCGGACTTTGTAGCGGCCGGGCGCGAGCAGCGTCTTCGCATCGCGGCCCGTCTTACGCCATACCGGCGCGCCGCTCGAGTCCATCACTTCCCAGTAGACGTCGCTGGTCGCGATGTCCGCGGGTGGCCGGAAGCTGACCATGCCGCCCTCGATCCTGAGCGTCGCTTCGACGGGCTTGCCGGCTTCGAGCGTGAAGTCCTGCGCCGTCGACAGCGGATAAGCGGCGAGCGTAGCGGTCACTTTATAGCGGCCGGGTGGCAAGGAGAAGGCTGCCTCCGGCCCGACGGCGCGTGCGATGCGTGCCTTGTCGCCATCGGCCTTGTCGATGCGATAGACGATGCCTTGCGCTGCCGTCGCGGGTGAGCCTGCGACGACGGTCGAAAGCTTCAGCGGCGCGAGTGCGAGCGTCAGCGTTTGCTTCACGGTCTCGCCGGCTCCGATCGCAATGCGCTGGCGCACGTCGGCGGCGCCGGATCGCGCGCTGGCGTAGTACGTTCCGGATGGCAGAACGAAACTCGCTTCGCTGGCGTGCGAGCGGCCAACTTCGCGCCGCCCGGTCGGGCTTTCGGGATCGTCCTCGTAAATCGTGTAGATCAGGTCATCAGGGACGATGCCATTCGCGCCCGTCGTGGCGGAGAGTTCGACGCGGCCGGTGCCGAGCGTCACGTTTTCGGTTTTGACGTCGCCGGCGTTGAGCGACATCGTTCGGCTCGCATGCGCGACGCCATCGGCGATGGTCACGGTGTAGTCGGCGGGCGGCAGATAGAGATCGATCACGCCGTTGCGCGCGAGCCCTACGGGTTTGTCTCCGGCTGCGACCGTCATCGTCGCGGTCTCAGATGGCGGGCTGCCTTTGGCCGCGATGGCGTTGACCTTGAGGTGCGCGGCGTCGATCGGAATGATGATGCTTTCCGCGGCGCCGTCCGTGACGGTGATCTGCCGCCGCGCGACGACGGAGCCAAGCTCGACCTCGATATCGTAGCTGCCGGCCGCAAGCTTGGCGCTGATGTCGGGACCGGTCGAGCGCCCGGCGATATCCTTTTCGCCGGCTTTGAAGATGCTCCAGCGCATCGGCACGGTGAGGAGCGGGCTGCCTTCGGCAAGGTTTGCCGATGCGCGCAGCGTCGCGCCTGCGGGCGGTGGCGGAGCAGCCGGCTCATTGGGTTTCGCGGCCACGGCCGGTGCGCCGGGAGCAAGGATCGCGAGTTGCGTCGCTTCATCGAGCGCCGCGTTCAATCCAGCGGCGTCGGCGACATCGTAGTAACGCCCGCCTGTCGCCTGGGCGACGCATGCGATGCGCGGCCGCTCCGTCGCGGGTACGCCTATGCCGATGACCTGAACGGCGACTCCCGGCGCCGACTTCGCGAAATCGTTCGCGGCGGCGCAGCTATCCTGCTGACAGTTGTCGGCGCCGTCGCCGACGATGATGATCTGCGCTGGTCGCGACGTGCCGATCGCGTCGGCTGCAATCTCCAAAGCTGCGGTGACGGGGCCGGGGCCTCTTGGATTCAATTTCGCGAGGGGGCCGAGAAGCGCGGCGCGTTCGCTGTCTGGCGAGGCGATCAGCTCGACGTCGTTGCAATCGCCACGGCGGCGATGGCCGAACGATACGAGCCCGACACGTGTCGACGACGGCGTCTGCAGAACTGTCGCGAGCTTCTCGCGCACGACGTCGATCTTCGGCTTGTTGTCGGGTGCGAGGCGGCCCCACATCGATCCCGATCCGTCGACGATCAGCATCGCCGTCGGTGCATCGTCGGCGCGCGCGCCCGAGAGCGCGGCAGCGATCGCGGCTGTCACCACTGCGGCGAATTGCAGAAACCTTAGGCGCATCGTCCCCTCACGCCGATTTCGTCCTGATTCCAATTGTAACAGGCGGCGGCCTGCGATAGCGAGACGGCAACCAGAACGAGACGGAATAAGACATGAATACCCCGATTTTTGAATTTCTTGCGGCAAGACGTTCAGTGAAGCCGGATCGTCTCGCAGCACCCGGACCGACGCCTGAGCAATTGCGGCAGATTCTGACGGTCGGGGCGCGCGTTCCGGACCATAAAAAGCTGGCACCGTGGCGGTTTATCGTTTTCGAAGGCGACGCGCGAAAAAGTGTTGGGGAAGTTTTCGCCAAGGCCTGCCAAGCTGAGGAAAGCCAGCCGCCTTCGCATGTCCGGCTCGACATGGAGCGTGAGCGATTCCTGCGTGCGCCTCTGGTCGTGGCGGTCGTCTCGTCGCTGAAGCCGCGGCCCGGCGCGCCGGAATGGGAGCAGATCCTTTCCGCGGCGGCTGTCTGCTACAACACGTGTCTGGCCGCGAACGCGCTGGGCTTTGGAACGACGTGGCTGACGGAGTGGATCGCCTACAGCAAAACGGTGCGCGAGGCGCTTGGTCTCAAGGAGTCGGAGCGGATCGCCGGGTTCCTCTATATCGGGCAGCCGATGGAGAAGCCGGAAGAGCGTGAGCGGCCCGTCGTCGAAACGCTGATCACCGAGTGGTCAGCATAATCGCCCGACCGTTTGGCTCGTCGATCTGGAAATCTTAACCGGTTGTTAACGGGATCGGCGGCATTCTAACGAAATGCGTGCTCCGGGCATCATCCGTTGCGGCGGGATCAGCCCCGCTCCGCCAGCGGCAGAGATGCCGAGAGCATACTCACCAAATCATGGCCTTCTCCGCCCTCGGGTTCTCCCGTCCGGCCGAGGAGGCCAGTCGGTTTTTGGGGGTAGCATTGCGCTTTGCGGCCGGCTCCCCGCAGGGGAGTCGCAAAGCGCCGATCAATAACTAAACTGTTCGGCTAGCAGACGCTCTTCGAGGCCGTGGTTGCGGTCGAACATCATGTAGAGTTCGATGGCGCGCGCCTGTTCGATCTCGACCTTCACGACATCGCGCGTTTCGAAATGGTCGGCGGCGGCGCTGACCGGGCGCTTCTGCGCTTCCAGCACCGATATCGTGATGTGCGCCTTGTTTGAGACGAGCGCGCCGCGCCAGCGCCGGGGGCGGAATGGACTGATCGGCGTCACGGCGAGGAGCGCAGCCTTTATCGGCAATATCGGCCCGTGCACCGAAAGATTGTAGGCGGTCGATCCGGCAGGCGTCGCCACCAGAATGCCGTCGCAGATCAGTTCTTCGAGGCGGACCTTGCCGTCGATGGCGACTTTGAGTTTCGCGGCCTGATAGCGTTGCCGGAACAGTGAGACCTCATTGATCGCGAGGCTCTTCTGGGCCTTGCCGGTGCTGTCGGTCGAGATCATCGAGAGCGGATGGATGCGGCTGATCTCGGCGGCGGCGAGACGTTCGCGGAGATCGTCCTCGCTGTAGTCGTTCATCAGGAAGCCGACGGAGCCGCGATTCATCCCGTAGGTCGGGATCTTGTCATTGATAAACCGGTGCAACGTCTGCAACATCAGGCCGTCGCCGCCGAGGGCGACGATGACATCGGCGTTCGCCGGATCGGTCTTGCCGTAGCGTTTGATCAGCGCTTCGCGGGCCTCGATCGCCTCTGGCACGTCACTCGCGACGAAGGCGATGCGTTCAAACTTGTTTTTCTCTTTGGACATGAATGGCTTTGCGGCTGATGCGGGCCTATGGCGGCAGGGAGGCTCGCTCAAGTGCCGGGAAACGACAAGCCCCTAGTGGCTGATAAAGGAGCAGGTGTTGCCGCGCCAGCGGCAGCCGTGGTCATGATTTATGCGACGTACCCGGATCGTGACGCGGCCCTTGAGGCCGGGAGGGCCATGGTGGAGCAGGGGATCGCGGGCTGCGTCAATGTGCTTCCAGGCATGACGTCGGTCTATGTCTGGAAGGGCGTGACCGAGACGTCGAACGAGGCCGTGCTGATCGCCAAGCTCGGAGCAGAAGGCGCGGAGCGCGCCGTCGCTCACATTCTCGCGCATCATCCTTACGAAACCCCGGCGGTGCTGGTGCTGCCCGTTTCCGGCGGAAGCGCCGATTACCTCAACTGGGTGCGCGAAGGGACGAAGCTCTGATCGTCAGCCGCTTGCTCGCTCGCCGTCAGTAGATGCCGCCGAGCACTTGCGCCACATTATAGCGGATCGTTCCGGGCCTCGGATCGCCACGCCGCGAGCGGCCTCCATAAGCGGAGCGGCGAGGACGGTCGTCTCGCCATTCGCGCGTGTGGCGCGCACGGCGGGATTTCGCAGGCTTCGCGACGGGCGTGTACTCGGGGGGCGCTGCCGCGTCATCGGACGAGAGGGCTGCAAGCTTTTCGGGGCTCGCTGCCGGATCAGCGCTGTTTGCGGTCTCGGCTACCATGCGATCGTCGTCATGTTCGATGACGACCTTTTGCGCGAGGGGCAACGCGGGAGCAGGCCGTAGTCCAGAGCTTGGACCGCCGACGGACATCATGCCGGGCGGAGGCGCGGCGCGTGCGGTGGTGTCCGCAACGATCGAGCGGCCGTTACGATCGAGCCACGGCAGTTGTTCGGCCTTGGTCTTGGTCGCGGCGATCCGACCGGAGTCAGCAGGCGCGCGAGTTTCGGATGCGTAGCGCGTCTCGATCCGCTTCGATCGTTTCGAGGCTTGCGTCATGACCGCGTTCGGCACACAGCGTCCCGTATAATCCATCGCCTGACCTGTCGGGCAGCCGGACGCGCAGGAAATCTCCCGCCGGTTCTCGACGAGGCTCAGGAGAATGTAGTCCGGCGACTTGATCGGCAGCGTCGCGTTAGCGCGATCCATGAAGGCCGACATCGCGCGTTTGGTCGACGGATTCCAGAGGCCGTTGATTTCGCCCCAATAGCATCCGGCTCGTTTGAGCGCCTTCTGTACATCGCGCGCAAGCTCGTAGCGTGTGCGTGCGTCGGCCGGTTTCGCCGATCTGAGCACGGCGCTGGGCGATGGTTCGGAAATTACGGTCGCGGCCCATGTCGTGGTTTGCGGCTGGCGCGCCGGGAGCGGCTGCCCATTCGCAAGCACGGCTTCGCGGTAGGTCGCGGAGACAGGAGAAAAGGTGCGCGTGACGGTCTCGCCCGGACGGCGAGCATGATAGGGCACGACCGAGACGTGTGAGACTTCGGCGGGAGCGGCAACCTCGTCCGATGCCGGCGGCAATGTCAGATAGCCGCCCAACGCTACGACGCCCGAGAGCAACAACAGCCATCCACCGAACTGCTGCATGGCGAAACTCCACTCAACTCGGCGACGCGCAGAAGCAGGATCGACATCGCGATTTGCGAGTTCGAGCCTCGTCCCTTTCAGCGGCTGCGGGTTGCCTCGAACATGCCAGCTGAAGGGTCTGCGGTCGCGCGGCCGCATACATCCGCGCCGCCTCTGAGCATGCACCAAAGCGCAGGCGGTTGTAAGAGGTAACTCGTGTCGCGCGCGTGTAACATGATCGACACAGGGCTGCGGATTTGCTCGCCTCATCGCAAACGCGTCGATCGCCTGTGCGGCTAGCCTGTTCGTATGACAAAGCTGGGACAAGCGGTGCAAAACCTCTTGAAAACCGCTCTGTTATCAACTGCGCCTGGTTCTTGTGCACAGAGGCGCGCGAGGTTCAAAACTCGGCGCGCGGCGAAACCTAGAATTCTGATTCTCCTATCAAAACGATTCACAACCTAGGTCGACTCAGTTACGGCTGGGGGCGAGGGGAGTTTAATTCGCGTTTACGTTTTCCAGCCTCGCGTCGACCTTGAGGAAAAGTCATCCACCGGATTCGAGCGGCGAACCGGTATGGCATCTTCAACTCGGCGGAGATTGGTAGCTCTTGGCTCGCGTGGTTGCGCAGTATCCCAGTTGCTCGTCTGCCACTGTCATGGGGATGACAGTGGAGCTCACAGTCGGTCAAACAGGATATCGTTCGCAGCCGTGCCGGTTGTGCGTTCCGGAGCATTGGTCGCCGCCTCCCTCCTCAGGTGCGCAGCCACAAGCCGAAATGGCCGGTCTGTATCGCGTCACGTAAACCGGCCCTCACAGGAGAGGGCACACGAAATGAGACACGTTTTAGGCGTGTTGGGGGTTCTAGCAGCCGGCGTTCTATTAGCCGTGTCGGCCGCGATGAACTGGCGTTTTGGCTTCAGTCTCGGACGGTCCGAGCTGGACGGCCAGATTTATGGCGCAGCATCCGCTGCGGCCGACTGTTTAAAAGCACTGATACCATTCTTCTTCTTCGCCGCTGTTCGAAATCGAATCTGGTCGCAGGCGGCTGCGTCGGCGCTGGTGTGGACGGTCGTGACGACCTATTCCATGACCTCGGCGCTCGGACACGCAGCGTTGAACCGCTTCGACTCGACCGGGCAACGCGCGCAGGAAGCTCAGTCGTATCAGGATCTGAGAACCGAGCTGAAGCGTGCCGAAGAGCAAGCTGGCTGGATTCCTCAGCATCGGCCCTATGAGGCGGTGCAGAGTGAGATCGACGGTCTCAAGATGCAGAGAGCCTGGAAGTGGACGAACGGCTGCAAGGACGTCAATTCGAAGACGGAGCGCGGCTTCTGTCAGAAGCTGACCGGCCTTGATGCTGAGCTTGCTTCGGCGAGCGCTGCGAAGACCGCCGACGTTCGCATCTCCGAGCTCCGATCCAAGATCGACGCGGCCGCAGGCAAGCCTGCGCTGTCGGAAGCCGATCCGCAAGCCAAGGTTCTGACTGAGCTTGCCTCGGCCTTCTTCCCGAGCGTCAAGATCGAGAATGTGCAGATGGCCCTGACGTTGTTCGTGGCGCTGCTGCTCGAAATCGGTTCTGGATTCGGCATGTACGTCGCATTCAGTCAGTGGCGGCTCTATGACCGTCAGTCTGCCGCGCCGAAACTGGCGAAGGCAGAGGAAATCACCGCTGCGGCAGCGGTGGCGGCTCCGGTGCTTACACCGATCGCCGTTGAGACAAGCAAGCCGCGTTCCGGCGCCAACGACAACCGCTCGATCGAGATTCCTCTCGAACGCGAAGTTGTCCAGGTGCCAGCAATCGAAGCTCGCCCCGCAGAAGTGCATCAGGTCGAGCAGAAGGTTGTCGAAGCGAGAGTCGCAGCTCCGGTTGCGCGTCTCGCCCCTGAAAATAACACCGAACGTTTCTACAAGGAGAATGTCGAGGTCCGTGACGGATCAAGTGTAACGGCTACTGAACTTTACGAGGACTATTGCTCTTGGTGTGACTCCAAGAACAAGGAACCCGCAGCACTTCCGAGCTTCGCGCGTGAATTCGCCGAGCTTGGCGTGAAAAAGGAGAAGGTGGCCGGTCGAGTCCGGTATATTGGTATCGCACTCAAATCCGACATGGCACTCGAGGAGGCTACGAAATCGCCTACCTTCGGCACGGTCGCAGCCTAGCGCTGCTCCTTTGAAACGAAAGGCCCGCTTT
>ERZ778027.1209-NODE-1209-length-46329-cov-11.662316_pt1 | contig 46329 bp, 63 predicted proteins | sample MGYA00375757_ERZ778027 | MGnify/ENA primary metagenome ERZ778027 (study PRJEB29350, sample SAMN05389817) | bioreactor metagenome | isolation source: Ammonium sulfate bioreactor | place: South Africa: University of Cape Town | collected 2014-02-18 ...
TTTGATTGTTATTATTGAAAAATTCTTTTCTTTTTGTTGTGTTCTATAATTAATAGAAGTTTTCTCAAAAAGAAAAAGAAAACAATGAGAAATGGATCAAATAAATATTGGCCCTGTTATTTGCTTTTTAACGCAACGTTCTCATTTGCACAATTCAGCGAGTAATGTTTGCTTTTGACGAAAAACCAGGTCATAGGGGATGTCTCGTCATAAATGCTATGATTTCTCGTGCAGCATTCATAACTTTTTTTCTGTCTGTAATATTTATTCACTGTCACGCCGCTCACACGACATATATACACGTTGATCCGGTGACTTTATCTCTTGTTCGACTATTATAAACATGATATTTTTATTTGTATATTATCATCACGATCAATAAAAGACTGTCGAGTTCATTTTTCATCAGCTATTGCACGAGTATTTAATACCAATGTGTTCGAACACGTTCGCTAATGAAATATCGTGTCGTCGCGTTTTTTTTTATCGTATTATTAGAAAATACAAGACAAGAGCTCGTTTGTTTTTCTTTTCCGTTTCCTCGTTAATAGTTTCTTTGATATGCAGAGCATGAGTCTTCCCTCTTATGAACAAGAAAACAACAAGATAATCTTCTTAGGAATAAAAACAATAATGCTTCCAGCTTATTTTTAGTTGTGAATATTGACAACAGAAATAATCGGACAAGATAAACTCTATATTAATTACAAAATAAGGTTATTAACAAAAACAACTATCATTCCAAATCATATATGACATTTAGCAAGAAGTTGTTTTTTCCTCGCTATTATCATTGAAAAATTCTTTTCCAAACAAATAATTCTTTTGAAAATTATAATGCGGTCTTATTTTGTTTTTTGTTCTATTCAAAAAGAGTCAACTTGACAGAATACTTCTGTCTATCTCAGTGATAAGCAATTAGTCGATGTTTTTTTTTTTAGATAGTCGAGCATTTGAGTTTGTCATATATGCGTACGTGTGACTTGTAAAGCAGACAACGGCAATAAATTAAAGAGCGAGACAGCTCAATGTGTTGTCTCACATAAATAACAACGACAAATTCCTGATCTCATTGAAAAAGTATCGAGAGCAAGAGGAACAATATTCTTCATTCTAGATATCGAATAAAAGATTCAATGTATCCAAATCAAAGCGATTATCTCATTGAAGATGAACAACAAGAAACTGGTTGTGAATCAAATATTTTAATATTAATTATGAAAATTCAACCGATTTTTCTATTATTATTTGGTTTTGTTGCTAATCTCGTGTCATTTGTTGTTTTAATTCAAGAACGTCTGAGACGTCGACCAACATTTGCTTATTTAGCTTATTTAAGTCTATCGAATGCATTTCTTTCGCTTATACATGCATTTTTTACATTAAGTGGAGTTTATTTCGGTCGAACATTAGAAAATTTATCATTGATTCTTTTCTGTCGGATAATTAATCGATTTCTAATTGATTTTCTATCGCATTTTTCACTATGTACCTTAACAGCCGTCGATCTCGAACGTGTACGAAGTGTAACATCACGTAAAACTAATTATCAACGTGATACAAGTGCACAAAGTTCACGTAATCATGGTTTATCAAAAGCATTTCGACAAGTTTCATTGATTGAATTTATATTTGCTATTATTTTAATTGTTTTCAATTTACATTGGTTAACATCCTATGGTTATGTTGAATCAGAAATCTATTCAAACGAATCAATGTCATTGAAAACTATGTGTACATTTGCTGGCATGGAAGGTTATTCGAAATTCTATGCACTCTATCTGTCATTGATTTTACCTATAATTGAATTGATTTTTTTCAATATACTACCATTTCTCATTAGTATAATCGCTACAATTATTATTCTACGATATGTATCAATAAAATACGCGTCTATCAAACGTGCAAATCAACAGTTAAAACAATCTCGACGTCGATTGGAGCTACACTTATCTATTCTATTGATTTCATTAAATTGCGTATATATTTTTTGTGTAACACCTCATAATATATTTAATATTTATGTGACACATCTACAACGACAGCTAGCAAACAAACATGGAAGTGAAGCTGAATTATGTTCAGTTGCATTTACACAGAAAAGTCTAGATTTATTACAGCAATGTTATTTTATGTCAACATTTTTTCTTTACATTTTAACCAATCGACGTTTTCGTGAAGAGTTCTATCGTTTATTTAAATGTTGCATTTTGTTCAATATTTATTCGCCAAGACATTCAACAAAGCATATACGTGTACAATCAAAAGCCTATCGACGAAGTGCTCAACAAGACAATGATTTTACGAAACAAAATCGTCTTGCAGCAACAGCACCGGAACTTTTCGGAAGTCGAACATCGATTATGGATGGTTTGAATGATGACTAGAAACTTTTTTTTCGTTTCTTCTTCTCTTCTGTATTGATGTGATAGCTGTGTTTTATTTTGTTTTGTTCTTTGACTTAATACATACGTGTACTGACATCTACAGAGAAAAATGAACTATTGGTGATGATGTTACTATAGAAATGTAGTGAACTGTTATGGTGACGATACATCAATGGTTCTAATAACAAACGAGGAAAAGACGACAAGTGCTCTTTATTCATATTCTGTGAATAATTGACTGCCTTTGTTTGCGTTTCTATTACGTAAATACAAGAACGAAAATCATTGATGGCGAGTAACGATAATGAAAATACTGCCGCTCAAGTTTATCTATTAGGCAAGACATATTTAGCTAATAATCAAGGACAGTTCTATATCAAAAATGATCCAATTGTTAACATGGCTGCAGGCGATCGACACACGATTATTGTCACTGAAAGTGGACGTGCATTTGCATTTGGAGATAATAGTTCAGGTACCAGAAAAAGACGAAGACGAAGAAGAAAAAGCCAAGTACATATACATTTTTTTGTTTTCAGGTCAATTGGGTCTTGGTCATACAGATAAAATTGAAAAAGTTTCATGCATTAAAAGTTTAAAATCAAATGAAACAGGAGAAAAAGTTATTCTAGCTGCTTGCGGTCGAGAATCATCTATAGTTGCTACGGATCGTGGTTCGATTTATAGTTTCGGTTCAAATAGTCGTTCACAATTAGGCTTCGAGGCATCATCAGAAAGCGAAATAAATCAACCGAATCCAACAAAAATCGACAGTTTCAAAAGCAAAAATATCTGGAAACAAATAGCTATGGGCGCTGAACATGCGTGTGCATTAACAGACGATGGTTTAGTTTATGTTTGGGGTGCTAATGACGAAGGTCAATGTGGGCAAATAAAAAAATATGATGTCATTTCCAAACCACGAGAACTTCGTATGGAACAACCTGTTGTTGCCATGTAAGAAATTGATTTGAGAGAGAGAGAAAAGACAATCGATGATGATTTTGCTTTAGTTCATGCGGTTATTATCACACAGCTTTGATTACTGACGATGGTCTATTGTATCTTATGGGTAGTAACGATGATCGTCAATTAGGTTGTACTGTATCGGATAAATTTGCTGGACCAACGAAAGTCTCAATACCTGATAAAGTCGTGGCTGTTGCTTGTGGATATCAGCATACAGTTGTTTTGACAAAGAACGGCGAAGTCTATGTTTGTGGTATGTCAATGAAAAGAAAAAGAATTTATTGAGGAAGAAAATTTTTGTAGGATATGGTAATCGTGGTCAATTAGGTCTTGGTTCTCGTGTGTCGACAGCTGAGACATTTGAATTAATACCTAATATACCGAAACGTATCACGGGTATCGCTGCTGGCGAAGCACATACAGCTATTATCAGTGCACGAAAGGATCTTTATGTATTTGGCGATGGTAAACATGGTAAACTAGGTTCAAGCACACAATCGAATCAATTCGATCCATGTCTTGTCGAAAAATTCAAAAGTTATGATGTTTTAAAAGTTATTTGTGGCGGTTGTCAAACAATTGTTCTCGCTCAAAAGAAAACATCCGAAACAGCCAAAGGTTCGGAGAATGAAGAAGAAAATGCTCGTAGGTTAAAAATTTCTTCGAAATCAATTTAATTTTCTTATCATTTTTAATAAGATACACTCAATTCGAGAAGTCTTGCTCGAACTATGCGTGCCAAAAATATTGCTGAACGTTCTTTACAAGTCAGTGATTCAATGGATTCGACACTAAAACCAATACGTCCATTAGCCAGTCAACTTCGAACAGAACTCGACGATGATGATGATAAATCCGATAGAGAACTATCGGAATCGCTACGAAGTGCGACATTCAATCAAACACATACGATTACCAATGGTCGATTTAAACCAACACAAACGACGAGTTTGCATCGACCGAATGAACGAGGAACGAATGACGTCAAAACAGGTGTTTTCGATCGAACTGTTCGATTAAATCGAGATGATTCACCGAAACCGTCGACGAATAAAACTCCAACGAGTCTTTCACGATTCGAACGACAAAGTCCGCCAAGTCCAAGACGAAAACAACAACAAGATTCCGATAGAAGTCCGCCTAGTCCACGTAAAAAACGAGAGAAAAGCGTGAGTCCTCCAGTTCCACGACGAAAGAAATCGTCATCATCCGACTCGTCGTCTTCCTCGAGCAAAGAACGAAGACCAAAAACTCCACCGAAAAAAATCGAAAAGCAATCTTCACCTATCACACGACGTCGTCAAAACGATAGTGACGACGATGATAATCGATATAATAACAAACGTCAACCGAAAAAACATTCCGAGTCCGACGATGATCACGACAGTTCGAGTCGATCGCCTCGTCGAACGACTAAACAACCACCACCGCCACCTGCTCGTCGAACTTCATTGCCATCGAACAATCTACCCAAATCGAATGCTCGCGATGGCAATCAAACAATTGGCTCGAGACCAGTCGATGGCGTTCGAGGAAGTTTTCGTTCGAATGCAAATAAATCACTTGCTAAACCAACGCCTGAAGCAGCTGCAGAAACGAAACCTACAGAACAGCCTGGCTTCTTTCGACGTCTATTCGGTGGTAAATCTTCAACTCCACCGCCGCCACCACCACAACCAACGGCAACTCCTGCTAATCCAGCATCAAGAACTTGTTCAGTTATGTAGTCGATGATATCGATCCTATGTACATAACAAATCAATGAAGTTAAGCCAAAGTTTTGTTTTTCGTCGAAATTAGCATTCAGTTTTTGTTTCTCTTCAGCTTGGGTTTTGTTTTTTTTTTATATTTATTTACTTCGAATTTAACTAACAGTGAAAAATAAAAACTAATCATTCGATCGGTCTATTCGTCGTTTCGTTTTTTTTCTTTCTTCTCTTCTCTCGTTTCTTATCACACTGATAACAAGAACAACAAAAAACGAAAGGCAGAACGATTAAAATACAACGCTTGTTCGTCTTTCTTTTTTTTTTATTGTCGACAATAAAAAAAAAAAGGCTTAACATGAGTAGTCAACTATTCGAAACTCAAGATCATACAGCTAAATATCGTCAACATCGGCCTGATTATCCTCAACAAGTTTTTGAGCACATAAAAAATTTTTGCTTCACCGACACATCAATCGAACAGAAACTTCCGCTAGCCGTCGATGTTGCCTGCGGAAGTGGTCAAGCAACAGTTGAATTAAGTAAATTTTGTGACCGTGTGATTGGCATTGATATCAGTGCGAATCAAATTGCGAATGCTACTCGAAAAGAGAATATCGAATATCGTTGTCAAGCAGCCGAAGATCTCTCATTTCTTCTCTCGAATTCCGTTGATTTAATTACAATTGCAACGAGTTTACATTGGCTCGATATCGAAACATTTATGACCGAAGTCAAACGTGTTCTCAAACCGAATACAGGCATTCTTGCTGTGTGGACATATGGTATCGGCGCATTGGACAATCCGAAAGCCGATGCAATCTATCTTGAATTCAATCAGATAACATTATTTTCCTATTCGAATAGTAAACGTTGGCTCGTCGATGATTATTATCAATCATTATTACCATTATTTCCTTACAAACAATCTCGCATTCAACACACAATTGAACAACGTATATCGACAACAATTGAACAATTTCTCGGATTTGTTCAAACATTATCCGCTTGTCAAACCTATCGACAGCAACATGGCGAACAAGCCTATGAAGATTTATTAGCAAATTTTCGTGAAAAATTAATACATTCATTTGAAAACAATAGCCGACGAAATAAATCCGATGATGTCAATCGAATATCATTTACAATATCAAATCCTATACGACTTTATCTTATGAGAAAACAATGAGAATGATTCATTACACACACGCACACAGACTTAGTCAATTGTTAAAGTAAACAACGGTAAAACGAGATGACAATCGAATATGACTATTTCTTCATCATCATTGTTCATTTCCATATCAATAATCTAAATAAAAATATCGTTCTCTTTTTCTTTTAAAAGAAAAAACAAACAAACTTTAACAGAATCATATTCAGTATTTCGTTTTAATGTAATCGTCGATTTTACTTGTGATTTCGATATTAATTCGACACGACCAACGGCAACTTTACATAATAAAATTTTCTATATAAAGAAAAACATATTTTCGTAGACAAAAAAAAACGAGAAATTTCCTGCGAACTTTTTCCGATTCATTGATCGTCGAATGGAAATAAAGACCTTTACCACACGAACCATACAGAAAATCTAAATCAAAGAAAAAGATTCACGGTAAAAAAAAAAAGCCACTGGAATATATTAATTTACCTTCGTTAGTAAAACCAGCATTAGCAATAATATCTAAATGTTCGTGATGTCCCGAATAGAAAAGTAGAGTCTCATTCTTTTGATTGCCACTATGTAGTAACGGTAGTGAACTTAAATAGAGTGCAATAGTTGCATCATCGTTTTTGATTTTTTTTGCTTTGATTATTGGCTTTCTTGATGATTTGAGTTTGTATGTAGCAAATTGAATTGCCATTTGACTGTTACAATCATCGTCCATGAGAAGTGACATTTGAGCAATGAGGAGTTTTTCATTAACAATCGATAATTTCTCCATTTCTTGAATCATTTGATGTGTTTCAAGTTGTTCAGTTGTTGTTGTTACATCTTGAGATAATTTTACTTCTAGAGAAAAACCAAGACTGACTTTTAAAATTCAATTTCGATTTTACTCAATTGTGCATTTTCTTTTGCAAGTTGAAATCGTTCACGATTGAGCGTAATAATCGTTTGTTCTTGTGTATTAATTCGTGCATAGAGACCGATCATTTCATTTTTCAATCGATTGAATAATGCTGCTTGATTTTGATAGCTAGTAAACATTGATTTTTGCCATTTTTGAAATTGATCATCCATCATTGTCAAACAACGAATTGGATCCTCGTGAATAACTAAAAATTTTGATTATAGCTCAAGTTCAATTTATTCAAAAACAAACGAAAATCTACCATTGTAAGGTGGTAGATAGCACATTTTTGTTGTATTTGTCCAACAATCTCCGATATCTCTGTGCAAGAAAGAAAGAATAAATTCATTCGATGAGAAAGTAATTCTCGAACTTGTATTTGCTCAGAATAATCGAATCTTCAGTGAAACCAAATTTTCGATAGAAATCAATTGCACTCTGATCCGATGCGGTTATGACTGCATCATATTCTCCGATGTAATCTCGATTCATTAATAACTACAAGACAAACAATGTTCAATGAGATTTGTAAAACGAATTCATTCATTCATACTTTCATCAAATGACGACCTAAACCTCGGCCACGATATTTCTTTCGGCAAGCTAATAGTTGAAGATCGAGAACATGTTCTTCTTGAGATCTACGATGAATAGAAAACATTTTTCCAGAAAAATTAAAAAAAGATCAGTTTGGAGTTTCAACGAACGGCATGGGAAAAGTAGTGATTTTTTGAAAACTAAGACAAGCAATCAAACGTTTGTGAAGAGTTAATTTTCCTTTCTTGACTTTTTCTAAATATTTTCCAATACCAACTGAATAATCTCTCTCGGTATCTTCATTGTCATTATCTCTTCAAAAAAGAAATTAGCTAATTTGTTTTTTCTAAATTAACAATCACAAACTCGTCAGAACTGTCACTAGTCGATTTATCCGAAAAAACATCATGAAAAACACTATCAGGTTCGTCGATATTTTCCAGTAGAGTGTCCAAACAATCATCATCATCCGTTATAATTCCACTGATTTTCTCTGGATTTTTCAATTCAACATTTGGATCATCTGTAATCATACATTTTGTTTTATATTTAAAGAAAAAAAAAACTCAATCTAAATCGTACCATAAACAACAAGAATTGTCACAACCTTCGGTTCGCAAATCGTATCATAGATTGTTTCACTAGACCAAAACAAAACAATAAATATATCGATTGATTTTACTTCTTCTTCTCCTACCCGCCAATATCTGATAAACATTTATCGTACAAAGCAACAATCGTATGTAATAATTCTTGTGGATTACACTAGATACAAAGAAAACAATCTCTATGATATGAGAGTGAAATCACAAACATGAAATGCTTGGGCAATCGCGTCAACATCGGATTTATCCGGTGTATGAATTAATTTCCACAATCGAACTTGATAAACATCAACATGAAATGGTGCACTTGTTTCATCTCGATTTGTCAATGAAACTTGTCGAGCTAAGACCGTGAAATCTTTCTTGCTTAAGAACATTTCTTGTGAAAAATGAATTTAAAAATTTTCATCTATCATGACATATCTAACTCTCAACCACTAGATTGACGATAGGAATAAAAGAAAAAGTACAATGATGTCGCTACTGATCGTTTCATTATTCAAAAAAAGAGAAGCGAACACACACACACTCTTGTTTGTTTTCATGTTGGTATGTGCGCGAGAATGTTATTGCTATCAATATGCTTTCTTCTTCTTCTTCTTCGTCTTCTTTTTTTGGGTGAGACGTGATTGATAACAGGAATGTCATTGGATAATGAGTGGGTGGAAACGAGAAGAATATGTACAATAGAAATCGTCGGAAAGGAAAAAAACGACGAGAGAAAGAGAGATCAATCTTAGTATGCCAAATTTGGGGGGAACAATTCGGTTAGGATTTCATCTCGCCAACGTATTTTCTCTCTCTTTCCTTATATATGCGTATATATATATAAATGTACATCGACAGAGAAAATGCTCTGATAAATTCCTATTCTTGTATGATAAATATATGATATCGTTCCTTTTTTTTCTCTACCGTCGATGGGATTGCTGGAAACAATCATTTTCTATTCAGTCGATCGTTTTATTTACGGACAAATATGGATTAGGAATCAGAACGAGAGCGAGAGAGAGAGAGAGAGGGAAAAAAGGAAACTAAGAAAACAACAGTGTTGTTTTCATGTTCTTTACTGATTGCTTGAGAATCAGTCGACGATTGATTTCTCTCACTGAGTTTTGTTCTTCAGATGCCATTCGCTATTCAAATAGTTCGTTGTCCTAAATGTCAGCAACCAGTTTATGCTGCTGAAGAAGTTCTTGCAGCTGGTAAAAAATGGCATAAAACATGTTTCAAATGTGGTAAGATTATTTTATCGTATTTGACAGGTTGATTATTCCACCCTTTTTTTGTTTGTCGCGATAGGTCTTTGCAAGAAAATGTTAGAATCGACAACACTTGCCGAACATAATGGCGAATTATTTTGTAAACAATGTTATGCTCGAAAATTTGTATGAAAAAAAAGAAACGAATCGATGAACGAACAACCGATCGAATGTTTTATTTTTAGGGTCCAAAGGGCGTTGGTTTCGGTGGTGGTGCTGGCGCACTTGGCATGGATACAGGCGAACATCTGGGCAATAAATCAGGCTCGGAAATGACGTAAGAGATTAAGAGTTACTTATTCGATATAATCTTGATTTAATTATCATTTCTATTCGTAGAAATAAGCCAAACTATGCTCCACCGCCAGGTGCTAGTCAATATTAAAAGCATGAATTGTATATATTTCGTTTTAAATTAAATAAACATTTTATCTTGAGATGAGTGTGATGAAGATTCTAATCATGAGCATGTACAGCGAGTTTTTGTTTTTGCTTTTATTCTGCTTCGTTTTTTTTTAATTTATTTATTTCAGATAACGTTTTCTAAGCATTTGATTAATCATGCCATTCAAACCGCCCGAGGTTTCGAAATGTAAGTGACGATAGTTTTGTTTTTATTAAAACGCTCATTGAATTGTAAATTAGGCCCAAAATGCAATCAAAATGTCTATGCTGCTGAAGAAGTTCCAGCAGCTGGCAAAAAATGGCACAAAATGTGCTTTAAATGCGGTAGGACAGTTGAATTTCAACTTGTGAAACTAGAATCACGTCTTTTTTTTGTCTTTCTTGTTAAAGGTCTTTGCAAGAAAATGTTAGAAGCTATGACTATGGCTGAACACGAAGGCAATATCTATTGCAAACAATGTTATGGACGTAAATTTGGGTTTGTTGAAATTTGATTTGAATTGTGAGATTTTGGATTATCGATTTTAGACCAAAAGGATACGGTTTTGGTCAAGGTGCTGGTACATTAGGTATGGATACAGGTGAACATTTGGGAAACAAAAGTGGCTCCGAGATGACGTACGTTATGACGAGACTTAACATTTGAATTCTATTAACGAAATGGCATTTTCTTTTCTAGAAACAAACCAAATTATGCTCCCCCACCTGGTTATGCTGGTAGCCAAGATGAATAAAATCTTGTATAAACACGAAGAGATAATTTTCACTTTGAATCTCTCACTCGTTTTCTTTTCTATGCGAACACCTTTAGGCTGCCTTTTTTTCTAACCATTTTATTGTCCTTTTTATTCGTAAAATTTTTGTTTGTTATAACAAAAGACCTTATACAGATAAATAATTACGATAAATCGTTCAGTATTTGCTGCATAAAGAATGGATCAACAGTGTTTTTTCACACGCAGCGACCTTTGCAGATAATTATCGCTGTGTATATGCTCGTATATCATTCGAAGGACGAGAAAGAGTATGAAAAACGATGATGATTAGAGGTTAGAGCAAAACAACATGAATATTGGCGCACTAAAGATATCAAATGAATTCATTTGTTGATCAAGTATATCGATATCTATTTGCAAGTTTTCATGAAATTTATCTTTACTATCGAAAGAAAAAACATATTGAAAGATTATCGATGAATTACACATGTGATGATTATTCAAGAAAATGCAATCATCGAATTAATCTAAATGAGTTCTACAGAAACAAACATCGGAATGTTATTTTAGTATCTGTTCGATCGATTGCTTGTCAAACGGAATATTTTCCATTAGTATTCGCTGATAACAGTTTACATTCGGAACGAACAGAATGGAAAACATTGTTTTTAAACATTTGGAAATAAAAACAAAAGCAAAAACAACAGAAAAGAGATAGTGTTTGTAGATGATTGAATAATTGATTATGAGTAAATTAAACACAAGAGAATAGCGAACGAACTGATCGAATAAGTCATTCTTATTGCGCCTGATTTCGATCCACTTTTTTTAGTTGTTGTTGTTGTTGTTGTTGATGTTGATGATGATAATGGAGCGAATGGTACAAGTTTACCGTCTAGAAAACAAATAAAAATCATGTAACATGTTGTTTTATAAGAAAACAAAAATATGTTTCTTATTAACTGTTATCGACAATTTTGAAATATGATCGACAGTTTTCTTCAGCAGTTTCAATTTGTGATTTGCCCTTTTCGATAGCAAGTTCACATTTTTTCGAACCATCGGATAATTTCCAAATAAGTTTTTGTGGCCGATCCATATTATTGACATCCTGATTGATTGTTAGATTAATTTTCTTCCAATTTTTTGACGACATTTCTATCTTAAGTATTGGACGACAAACTGCAACATTTGGCAAAAAAACTAAAATTCTAGTTGGATCAAACAAATAATTCGTTGCATTTGTTATTTCAATTGGCGAAATTATAATATTGATATCACAGGTTTCTGTGTTGTTCTTTGGAAATAGACCAAAAAGTTTATTAACAATAGTGACACTTTGCACGTAAAATTCTTCAAGATCCTCGATACTCTTCGTTCTGATTGTTAATGATGAAATTGCTGTAGTACAATTCGTTTCATTGATATTTAACTTTGGCTTTTCAATGGAACAATCGAGAGGATACACGCTCAAACCCGCAGACGTATCATATTCACATTTACTATTATCGCCTGAATCAAATGTAATACAACAGTAAATTTGACTAATCAAATAGGCGAAGAGTATGATGAGTACTTTCATTATTGATAATCGAAATAGTGAAATCAAGCGCGTTTTTGTTCTGTTCTAATTAACATAAACAGTTGGCATGAGCGCCAATTCATTACCGATTGTTGCATTGATCGATTGATCAAGAATAACATCGATTCTCGATGTTCCAAATAAACGATAGCAACCCATTTGTTGAATAAATCTTTTCATTTTCTTTCGAGAATCTTTTACCGAGCCCAAACATACAAATGGCAAGAATAATGTGAGAAAATAATATAAATAGAAAATGAAGAGTGCATATATATAAATAGCAAATGTTTTTGACAGAATAAAAACTTGAATAAAGATAATTGCAAACGGCGGAAAATTCATGAGAATATATAAACAAGCAATAGTTAATAATTGAATTGACATTCGATACTGTTTCCTCCAAGAAAACATTTGCCCTTGAAGACGACGTTTATGTCGAACGACACGAATGAGCAGAGTTAAACTTGAACTAATCGTTATCAGTGTTGGCAAAACCGAATGTATCAACATATCATAAATATTAAACATAAATGAACTCTGTTTGAAACATGGCGAACCACAAAGAATAAGTTTCAAATCAATGATTTGTTTACATGGATAGAACAATATTGTGTAAATATAGAATAGAAATGGATAAATTAAACAAAATACAATTGGAAAATAATGACGAAGAATAAGTTGGGTTTTTGAACGTAAATTATGTATGGAGAATACAAGTGTATGTCGTTCGATGGATGCCCATGCCATGAGAAGCATGCCTTGTGCATAGAGAACATAATCAATAAACATCCAAAATAAACAAAAGACTGTCGATTGAATAGGAGAAAAACCTTTGTGTAGAAAATCAATGGTTATCGAAAGATCAATTGTAACGCTTAGAAAACTAACAACAAGCATCACAATAACTATTTGATTTGCTAGTAATTGTCGTTGTGTTCGAGAAGACAACATGTGATATAAAACGAATACTGAACAAAGAATTGAGAATGGTTGACAAAATAATAAAATCCAAAATTTAATTGAACGAGTCGTTGGAGTTTCGTAGATTACTGTAGTTGAATTATTATTATCCATGATGATGATGAAAGTTTCAACAAAAAACATGATATATATATATATGCTTGATACAATCTGTCAGAAATGATTAGGACAAATTGAGAATTTATTCAACTATAAAAACACAGAATTTATTTCGTAGGAGGCAAAACATTTCTTTCAAAATATCCTTGATTAACGATATTTCCAGCTGGATAATAATTTGTTACGATGTAAACTTCTCGTCCATCTTTCGACAAAGCTACACCTACGCCTAATCGTTTCGATGATCGCCAAACTAATTGAGTAAAATGTCCGGTGTCTTCGGAATAGACTGGACGTTTGTAATTATACATTTGAATTTCATCGTACCAACTTTTAGCTGCCTGTCGAGCATTGACAGGAACACGTCCTTCTGAAATCCATTGCATATAAAGATTTTCTCCGATCGTTTCATTTTCTAATCGATTTCCGCTGTGTTCAAATTTGCCTGTTGCTGCTAAATATTCAGCATATCGTTGAGCAATATAATTCAATCGTTGACTAATCGTCAATGGACTAGCTGAATGTCGAGCACGATAATAATTATGCATTTGTAACATATCTGCTTGAATTTGTTCGTATAATTTTGCTTGTGATTGAATTTTGTCTTGATGTTGTAATCGTTTTGGTCGTTCGTATCGATGTCGAGCTCTTCGTACAGCATTATCCGATGATTTCTTTGATTCGTCATGTTCTCTGCTTGGTGATCGACGGATTAACAATTTCGCTAGTTTCTCCCTGTATAATCGAAGAAAAAAAACACATCAAATATGAATTCGATATACACTTACATTGCAACTATTAACGATGATTTGAATCGAATGTCTTTTACCTTTTTTTTATTTTATTTTGTTTTTATCGTTTCATTAGTCATGCATAGAAAATTCGAGCATGACTTACGAAGGAGGAAAAGAACAACAACATCAATCACTAATACATTAGTCGTACGAGCTAATTTGTGGTGTACTTTCAGTTATCTTATCAGACAAGGCCATGCTGTATTTAAGGACGCACCTTAACCGAATTTTAGCAACAACAGAGAGTTTGTTTTTATCATGTTAACAAAAGTTCTTTTTCTTTTGGTTTTCTGTGCAATAACAGGTAAAACAAAAAAACAGACCGAAATGAAATAAACTTTTGATTTAGTCAATGGTGCTGTTCGATTTGCTAATTATTACCAAGATCATATGGTTCTTCAACGTGCTCCTCAACGAGCTATTGTCTGGGGTTATGCCGATACATTTGATGCGCCAATAACGCTAACAATTAGCAATAAAACCTATCATACAAAAACATCATCATCATCAGCTAATGCCAAAGGTGAAGCCATGTGGACAATTCAACTTGATGCTCAAACTGAAGAAGGACCATTTGATATTCATGTGAATATTCACTTATCAAACGGTACAATTGTTACAATTACATTACATGATGTTCTTTTCGGTGATGTTTGGATTTGTTCGGGACAATCGAATATGTCATTTTCAGTTTCGAATATGTACAATGCAACATATGAAATTAATAATGCCTATAAATATCCTAAAATTCGATTGTTTACCGCATCGAGACAGCAATCTGATGTTGCATTAGAAGAACTTTTAGCTATTTGGTTGAATTGGTCAATTGCTAATGCATCAAGTGTTGGCAGTCCTTATGCATCAGCTGTTTGTTGGCTGTACGGTCGAATGATTCATTCAGCACTCGGTGGACGACCGATTGGTTTAGTTCATTCATCATGGGGTGGTACTCCTATTGAATTATGGTCACCACCTGAAGTTCTCGCTGATTGTGGTATCAAAGAACGTGATGTTGGTGTTTCATTTAATAATTCAGATTTATATAATGCTATGATGCATCCATTTACTCGTATGGTTATCTACGGTGCAATTTGGTATCAAGGTTTTTGAACGATATAAATTGAATTTCGATATAGAGAGAGAAGAATTTCATTTTTGGTTTATTTCTAGGAGAACAAAATGCAAATTACAATCGTGATAAGTATAATTGTACATTTCCAAAGATGATTCAAGCTTGGCGTAATGTTTGGCATACACGAACCAACGGAACAACGAATCCAACATTTCCATTCGGTTTTGTCCAAGTAGAGAGAAAACAATAAGATTTCAATTTTCCACATTTCTAAAAAAAAAACTTTTTCTTTTCAGTTATCAACGAATGATCCAACAGGTAAAGTTGTTGGTGGAACACCTTGGATTCGTTGGCATCAAACATTCGATGTTGGCCATGTACCGAACGATGTGGTTCCTAATGTATTTATGGCTGTTTCCTTAGATTTACGAGATGATGAACGAGGGTATATGAAAAAACATATTTCAAATGATAATTCATTTTCTCAATTTTTTAGAATTCATCCACGAGATAAACTCGATGTTGGCTATCGATTATCTCAATCGGGTCTTGCCGTAGCTTATGGCTTCAATAACATCACATATCAAGGTCCAGTTATTTCAAATATTGTTGTTTCTCAAGATAGTAGTCAAGTGAACGTGACCTATTCATTAGTCAAATCGATCGAACTTCGAAATCCAGCCGGTTTTGAAGTCTGTTGTCAAGGTGCAAGTGTTTGTAGTACGAATGATCAAGCTTGGGTGTCGACTCTTGCACAACGAAGTCAAGCTGATCCATTGACAATCACATTGGCAGGTCATGATGCATGTAAATCGAAACAATTGAATGGTCTTCGATATTTATGGCGAGAAACACCTTGTCTATTCAAACAAGCAGCTGTCTACAATGGTGAAGATTCAGATTTACCTGGTCCACCTTACATTAAATATTTCTAATCGAGAAAAAACATAGAGATCGCTCGATTTTTCCTTTTTGTGAAGTTGTAATAAACCACTCGGAAAAAAAAGTGTTCTAATCTACTTGTCTAATGATTGATTGGATGGTGAGAGAACGAGCGAGAGAAGAAAAAGAAAAAGAATGAGTTGCTCAATAGACATTCAAACGTGGAATGGCAGCTGATGAATGTAGCATTCGAGGCGTAGCTCGTTTTCGGCCATTGAACGATTCGGAAGATCGTGCTGAAAGTAAAAACATAGTCAAATTTCCTGTTGATCAAGAAGAAACTGTTCTTATAAATGTATGCGAGTGTGAATTATTTTATGATTTTCGATAAAGTATTTCGATCTGATGCAAGTCAAGAAAAAGTTTACAATGAAACTGTGAAAGAGATTGTGAAAGACGTTTTAAGTGATTATAATGGTACCATATTTGCATACGGACAAACATCAAGTGGAAAAACACATACAATGGATGTCGAAAATGAGTTTTTGCTGTTCTTATTCTTACAAAATGTTGTTTGATTATGATGTTATGTGTAACATAGAACAACAAGATATTATCTCTCGAATTGTTTAGGACATTTTCTATTATATTTAGACATAACATGTTTTCAAGAAGAAAGTAAATCAGCTAAAGATGAAGTCAAAGAAGTTCTTGAAGCTCTCGAAGAATTAGCGGTGCATTATGATAAAAACGCAGGAAGTGGAGAGTAAAAGTAAAGAAAATCAAAGGCTAACACAAAAATTAGATTCGAAATTAGTAAGTCAAAGACAAAGAGAGAACGAGAAAGAGAAAGCAGACATAGGCAGAGAAACTCTTTGCATTTTTAATGCGAATTTTCGCCACATATACTATTTCTTTCACAAAACGCGATTTTTTATTGATATGATAGTTTATTCGAATATTGTCATAGATCGGTTTCTAATTTTTTATCGTGTTTTTATTGGAGAGAAAACAATCGAATTTTAATGCCATCTATCTTTTGTATTAGTGACTAGTAAATTCAGCGAAAACTGCTCCAATAAATCGCTATTAGGGTTATCGAACTTGAGCTGAATCATTTGTATAATTGCTGAAAAAGTTTTTTTTTCTCTTGTTAATTAATTTCATCGTTTAACTCGGATCCATATTAATGTCAAATTTAACCCAAGCATTAAAACATCTCTTTCATGATTTCAAGGCGCCTACAAATGGTATGTGATTCTATCTTAATCGAATATTTCGACATAACATAATGAAATCTGTTCCTTGTTCGCATAATTTCTCTGTTCGAAAGAAGGATTTTTTTTTTGATTAATTAATTCATCGCCGATGTTATTTTCCTCTTCTAGTGTTTGGAAACATTTACTGTGTGAACTGTGAACTAACTTTTTCGCACGACTGTAAACAGTCGTATACGCTACAGTTTTGTATCATCGCGGCGACGGTATTGATCGCCCTGTGAGTCCAAAGTCTGATATAAAATTCGACGACGACGGTATATTATTGCAACTAGTGAAAAAGAGAACAAGTTTTATTAATTTTAAGAGACGATTGATTCGATCAAGTCTTGATTCTCTCCTTTTCTCGCTTCACTGAAAAAAATTTACATATACCAATGACGATTATTGTCTCGCATTCTTGTCTATTCATCTGATATTGTTAGGAGAAAATGCAACATAGAATGGTCGACATTGGGTGCTTTCGCATAAAAAATCATATGAACCTTATTGTTTATCTTACAATAATTCTCGGTCATATCACATGAAAGGAAATATACCAGTACAAATGCTGGATCGTGCCATCCGATATTGCTCAACATTATTTGAAGCATACATAAATGACCGTGAAAAATTCGAATAGCACTTTTACTTAAAAAATATTACAATAAATTGCTAAATATTTACACATTCATATGTAATAAATGCGAACAAGTGTATATAGGACGAACAAAATTAAATGTAAAGGAAAGGACGGAACATCATAAAATGGCATTAAGAATTCCTGACAAATCAAAAGCTCCCGAACATATGATCAACAATAAAGAGAAGAGCCATGCAATAACATTCGACAATCCTGAAATTATCGGACGCGATTGGCATAAACAATGTAAAAAAATAAAAGAAATCTTTTTTAATTGTCTATGTATACTATCTAATTCTTCTTTCACATTATCATGTCTGAGATATTCTATGTTTAAACGTAACGTCACATGTTAAATTCTTAATAAAATGATCGATAATTTCTCTCTCTTTGTTAATGTTTGGAAAGATGCAGGTAGTTTAAAAAATAAACCATAATAAAAGAACTCGAACTCTTATCAAACAACAAGAGGTTTTTCGACGTTTCGAAGTTTCAATTTCGAACACTGGAACAGTTGATTTTTGGAATAAAAAATAAATAGAGGTCGCGCGATCATTTCCTATACTATATTCTGAACTAACTAAACCATACACTTGAATAAATGACTGATTGCGCGAGTCATGGAAGAAGAGAATGAGAATAAGAAGAGAGACTAGTAAGCGCTCAGAGTCTATTCTATTCAGTAAATGTAAATGGCAGCGGATGAATGTAGTATTCGAGTCGTAGCACGTTTTCGTCCATTGAACGAGTCCGAAGAACGTGCTGGAAGTAAAAATATAGTCAAATTTCCGGCTGATCAAGAGGAAACTGTTCTTCTCAGTGTATGTATATGAATTCAATTGATCATACTTTCAACTCTTTGTTCATATAGGGAAAAGTTTATGTTTTCGATAAAGTATTTCGACCTGATACTACACAAGAAAAAGTCTATAATGAAGCTGCAAAAGAAATTGTCAAGGATGTTCTAAGCGGTTACAATGGCACGATATTCGCTTACGGACAAACATCAAGTGGGAAAACGCACACTATGGAGGTTCGAATAGATCTTTTTTTTGCTCTTATTTGATAAAATCTCATTGAAAATGATTCTCGAGTATAGGGCATGATGAATAACAATGAAATGCAAGGTATTATTCCTCGAATTGTTCAGGATATATTCAATTATATTTACACATTGGATGCTAATCTTCAATTTCAAATAAAAGTTTCGTATTTCGAAATTTATCTCGATAAAATTCGTGATCTTTTGGATATATCAAAAATGAATCTACCCGTTCACGAAGATAAAAATCGTGTGCCTTATGTTAAAGTGAGTTGAGTCCGATGAATTTGTTGTTCACTTGAAAGTTTTTCATAGGGTGTTACCGAAAGATTTGTTTCTTCGCCTGATGAAGTCTTCGAAATCATGGACGAAGGCAAAAATAATCGTCATATAGCCGTAACCAACATGAACGAGCATAGTTCGCGTTCACATTCTGTATTTCTAATTGATGTTAAACAAGAAAATGTTGAAAGTGAAAAAAAATTAACAGGCAAACTTTATCTTGTTGATTTAGCTGGTAGTGAAAAAGTGAGAACAAGATTAATTTCAAATATACAAAATCGAAATATAATTTTTCTCTAGGTGTCAAAAACAGGTGCCGAAGGTCAAGTTTTAGATGAAGCAAAAAACATCAATAAATCCTTATCAGCACTTGGAAATGTCATATCCGCTCTAGCTGATGGAACAGTTCGTTGTTTCACTTTTGTTTTGTTTTGTTGATTCGAGAAAATTTAGAAATCACATGTACCCTATCGAGATTCGAAATTAACACGTATTTTACAAGAATCTCTCGGTGGTAATGCTCGAACAACAATAATTATCTGTTGTTCACCAGCAAGTTTCAATGAATCAGAAACGAAATCCACACTTGAATTCGGCAAACGGTAAATAAATGAATATTGATTGTATCCTGTAGTGTTTTCTAATAGAGCCAAATGTATAACAAATACTGTCACTATTAATGAGGAACTAACAGCTGACGAATGGAAACGTCGTTGGGAGAAAGAACGTCACAAAATAGCACGATTGAAAGGTCAATTAGCTCGTGCTGAGTTCGAACTTGAACGATGGCGTCGAGGTAAATCGACCATGAACACACACACACACACTTTATACTGTGCATCGTTTCTTCTTTTCAGGCGAAACAGTCTCACAAGATGAACAAATAAGTCTAAATGATGCTGATGAAACACTCTCAACAACTCAATCGATGCTTTCACTTTCAACTCTTACAATTACTCGTTCCGATGAATGGAACAAAGAACACAATACACTCTATCAACAATTAGATGAAAAGGTAAATGCCAATGTCAATAGGGAAATCACTATATATAAATATATATGCATTGTCGAAATCGAAAGGATGATGAAATCAATAATTTAACACAAATACTCGAACGATTGAAAATTCAAGTCCGTGAACAAGACGATCTGTTCAATCAATCTCGGAAGGATAATGAAAATCTGCAAAATGAACTAACACGTCTGCAACGTGAAAGTCAATCGGGCAAAGAAGAAGTCAAAGAAATTCTTCAAGCACTCGAAGAATTAGCTTTGAACTATGATCAGAAAACGCAAGAAGTCGAAACCTTAAATACGAGATTAGTAAGGAAAACAAAAAAAAAAGAAGATCGAAGTGCATGATTAACTTTTAAAAGATTTCATTGAATGACACTCGAGAAGAACTTCAAATACAACGAAAACATTTTCTCGATATGATTCTGATTCTACGTCGAGATATTGGCGAGAGTGATGGACTAATTTTCGAGCAAAAACTATCACATCTTGATCAAGCTGAAGAAGAATTCGCATTCGTTCGACTTCATTTAACTAAACTGAAAAGTGAAATACGAACTCTATCGAACGTACGTGTGTTTTGTTGATTTATCTTTTTCGTTTTTTTTTATTCAAAATAAGATTTAATAGAAATTAGCTGAACTTGAACACGAAAAGCTCGAGCATAAGAAGTACATTGATTTGAAAACTAAAGAACTCGATGACACACATCTCGTCATTCAACAACATGAAGCAAAAATTCGTTCGATGAACGAAACAATCAAAGATTTCGAAGAGAAAAAACAATATCTCGAGCAAAAACAAGACTCTCTCAACGAACAATTAGTTCAACTTCGTGCTCGAACTCCCGCTCTCGAGTCCAATCAACAAATCGAACAGATCAGCGAACAACATCAAAAGCAACTGTCAAGTCTTCGAGAACAAATTCGAACTAAAGAAGTACAAATCGATGATTTCAAAAAGTAAAAACACTTAACTTAGTCGATTTTCCTTTTCATTCTGTTTGTACTCATTTAGTTCATTACAAAATCTGCAATTATCCTACGAGAAACTTGCGAATGATTTCGATAAATTAAAAAAAGAAGAAATCGACAAATCCAATCGTTTACAAGAAATGACGTAATTGAATTCACATCGATTTTTCGAAAGAAATGATTTTATATTTAGTTTACAACAAGAACGTCGCGAACAGGCAAAACAAGATCTCAAAGGTCTCGAAGAAACTGTGGCTAAAGAATTGCAAACATTGCACAGTCTTCGAAATCTATTCGTTCAAGATCTACAAAATCGATTGAAAAAATCAACAATCGAAACCTCCGACGACGACGATGGTAGACACAAACAAAAAATTCGATTTCTAGAAAATAATCTCGATCAATTAACAAGAGTTCATAAACAAGTATATAACGACTATTGATTAGAGATCGATTGAGATTCGTTTTTAGCTTGTTCGAGAGAATGCTGATCTTCGATGTGAACTGCCGAAATTAGAAAACTGTTTGAGAACTACGATAGATCGAGTGAAATCATTAGAACAAGCATTAAAAGATGCGCAAGATGGGGCAATAAATGATCGAAAACGATATCAATATGAAGTCGATCGAATCAAAGAAGCTGTCCGACAACGATCGAATACAGCTCAAATTGGTTCGTTTTAAAAATTCAAATTTTTGCCTTCATTTTTTCTCTCTTTTCAGTTAAACCAATTCGAGCTGGTGTTAATCCAACGATTCTTCGTGCCGGTCATACAGATACCTAAAACTTCTATATCTTATTTACTGTTGTTTTTATTTTACTTCGAAGAAAAAAATCTACAAATAGAATAGTTTCAGAGCGTTCTTTGATAAAAATCAGTCATTGAGTGCTATTTCTCTTTCTTCTGATCGGACACAGTTGATGTGTAAACTTATCTGATTAGTTTCCAGTGATTTCACCTTGAAGAACGAGAAAAGTAGTTGGATTGTGAAAGACGTTGTCATTTAATCTAGATATGCAAGGTCACCGTATGCAATGCAAACTATTCTTAAGTCAGTTTTGTGACTTACATAAGTAATTTTAGCCAAACAATCTAAATTTATTCAAATGTTGAATTCCGTGTTAATGCATAATTATGTTTGAAGGAAATCGAATTCATTTGTTATTCATTCTCAACAATTTTCTCCTTGTTTCAGTCAGTCTAGCAGAAATAGATGAGAGAGATTGTTATTTATTCATTAAATCTCAAACTCAAGTTACAATGAGATCCATTGAAAGAAGATTAACTGTATCAAACCATGATGATTTATTTTTTCATCCATTATGGTTGGGAATATTCATGTTAATATGTGTCATTACATTTATCGGTACAATATGTTATATTCGTGTACGATGTGGTTCACAACTATGTCGATGTTTAAAGAAATTATTTCGACGACAAACTGAAACTAAAGATAATCGTCTTAACGATGGCAGAGTAACTCCAAAAACCTATGCATATAATTGGCCGTCGAGTTATACGAGTCAGAGCCAATCACCGAAATTGTATACGCTCGTTCGAAATATTCGACGAGCTAATCTACAAAAACAATTAGCTATTGAAATTGAACCCGAAATTGCTCCTCAGGTAGAAGAAAAAACAAGAACGTTGAAACATCGATTGGTTTTTTCTTTTAGATTTCGATTTCATCATCGCCGGATATGACTCGAAATTCTGAAATTGCTCGAAAATTCTATGCAAGTATGCGTAATACGAGTCAATGTCCGAATTCATCGTCCGTCGAAAGTCATAATGATGTGTCAGCAACAAGTGATACGGCTTCATCGAGTATTGACCGAGATCGACCAACAACTTCCAAGGAACATCGAGGTCACATACGAATATTTCGTACGCCTCAATTCTTCAAATCAATACCGATACAAAGTTAACAAACCACAACAATTCAAAGATAAACAACAAGCTTTCGCTTTCTTTTATTTAGGTCGTTTGGTAATTACAATATAAAAAAAAAGAAGAGAAACTGAAAATGAAAACTTCTGTTAATCAATTAGTCGATGATGATGTTGTTGTTGTTGTTGTTTCGTTTCGTACTTTAACTGTTCGAATTTGTACACTTTGTTCCATAATTTTTTCGCCTGAATCAGGTCGATTAGAAAATTCTGATTTTGTCACAACTTTAAGTGATGTCGTTTGTTCATCATCTTGCGTCGGCAAATCATCATAAGATTCAGTTACAAATCGACGTGATTGTTCACCATCGCGTGATTCCGAATGAATGATTTCAGTATATTGAACATTATGACTTGGCAATGAATTAATAGGAGCAGATGTTTTATTATTCAGTTCTATATGATTGTCGATGTGTTCGACAGCACCAGAAGATTTTGTTTGAATATCGTTAACATCAGTTGATGGAGGTTGTTGATAGATAGCCTCGAGTCCTTTCAACGCAGCGTCAATCGACCGACGAAAATCTTCGCCAATTTCGTTTTCGTCTAAGATTTTCGTCGATGGTGGCGGTGGCGATGGTACATGACCTTGTGTCGGTGGTAGATTAGTTTGTTTCGGACACATTTTAACTTCAGTGACAATAATCGAACGAAGAAGATTACCATCTTGCGTCAATGCGTCCTCATTATCATCGATGACTCGTACATCGTAACCTCCATTTGGATTAGCAAATATCGCGGCTTGTTTACCCTTCGAATGCAAATGAGAGAGAGAGAGAGAGAATAGATCATCATCATTGAATTCGGCTTTTGTCTTTACCTTGTAGAATAGAACTCGAGCTTTTTCGAGAGCTTCCTTGAGGATAATACCTGGTTCGATAGATGCTGAAGTATTAGGAGTTAGTGTTGTTTTACAGTTCAATGGTGATGTTGATAATGATAGATCGGGTTGATCATTATCGAAATGAAGTTGACCTTGTTGTAATTTGTCGGCGGTCTGCTTGAGAACATCGATGGTTTGATGAATTTTCTTTGGTGAAATGTCAACGAATTGTTTTTGAAGGAGATGATTGAGTTTTTGAAGATTTTTTAAATCATTCTGTTCGATAAGAAGATCGAGTGATTTTGTAATTAATAATTGATAATCATTGTTGGTTGTTAACGGCAATTGATGACGAAGATAATCGTCGACTTTCGTTCGATTTTGTTTGATATATTGCCGAAATTGTTCGGTTAATTCGTGATTAGATATTAGTTTGGATGAATTCGTATGTTCTTTTGAATTTGTACAGCCCATTTTCGACAAACGATCAAGAATAATTACTCATCATTTTTGGCCTCGTTTTGTGTATGCGTAGATCTAATGTAGAAAAGAAGAAGAAAAAAAAGAACGCAGAGAAAGGAAAGAAAAAAAAATACTTTTCTCTCTCTCTCTTCGAGCTATTAATGCCGTCCGGGGGGCGTCGTGCATGCGTTCAATAATTTAGTCAGGAAAAAAGAAATTCTCCGTCGTCTTCGTCTGTGCGACTAATTGAAATACTAGTCTGAGAGAGGAACGCAAACATACATCGACTTGTCTAGTTTGTTATTGTACTCTTTTCTTTTTCTTCTTCTGTTTCTGTTTCTTCGATAGATAGAAGATGTATATCGACGATACATACATACATATAATAACATTCTGCTGTTGCATTGAATACAGAATACTAACTGCTACTACTTCGATTTCTCACGAGTAAATTTAATTCAATTAGCAACCATCGATCGTTTCTTTGAAAAAAAAACGAGATAGATAGATCGATAGATATATAATATTCTGCATGTCAGAAATTTAATTTACCGCTCTAGACTAATGATTTTTTTTCATCATCGCAGCAACTGTTGTGTTTATTTTTCTATTAAGTGATTGATTTGATTAAACACATCTTTGAACTTAGTCGATAGATTCTCTCGAGAACAATATAATAATATGTATAATTTCTTTTTTCGAATTACGAATTCAAAGAAATATAAACAACAAACAGCAACAAATAGACGACACGAAACAATAATTACAAAATAAATGTTTGTTTACATGAAATCGGTTTTCTTGATTAACAGAGAAGAACGAGATAATCTATCCATCAACGTCGATTTTTTTTCAAAAAAAAATCTCAAACATCGACTATGTGTGACATCTACTTGACAGGCAGAGGTACTTGCTTAGTGATAAAATACATATCAATTATATTCTGAATCAATATTAATCAGTTTTGTTCTTTTCTTGTTCGTTGTTGAAGAGAGAAAAAGATTGAATCGTTGTTTTCGATATTCATTGCTTAGTAACGCCTCCTTTTGAATGATATCTGAACCAATCGTTTAGTTGATACTCTCGTTCTTTCATTCATTGGCATTGACAAAACAATCAAAATGTTTACAAAAAAGAGTTTTTCTTTTCTCTCAATTTGCTTCTTATTTTTGAACTTTTAGATCGAATTCATGTCTTCGAATCAACAACAATTACTTGCCTGTCTTCATACAGGTCAAACAGTTGATATTCAACGATCGAACGGTCGTATTCATCAAGCTGTTATCACACATATTAATTTCGAGACTAAAAGTGTTACTGTCGAATGGCAAGAGAAAAATGAAGGCAAAGGCAAAGAAGTCGATTTAGACGCAATTGTACAATTAAATCCGAGTCTATTTAATCTTTCAACACAACACAACAATGGTGCTGGTGGCGGTGGTGATCATGAAAATAATGGTGATATGTATACAAATGGTGGTACAGTAACAACACATCCAAATAATCGTCGTACAAAACAACAAACAACTGTTGACAATGATAATAATAATAATAATATCAGAAAAACAAATCAACCGGCAGCAGCATCACGACCTGTAGCTGCTGTTATATCGAATTCTGTTGTACAAGTTAACAATGAAGTTTCACCACAAAAACAACTACAACAACAACAACAACAACAACAACAAATAGGTCCGAATGGTGCACAATTGCCAGGCACGGATTCGAATAAATCGAAAGTTGTCAAAGAAATCGAACGTATAGCTGCCAATCGTGAACAACGTCGTGCTAAACAAGACGAACGTCGACAGAAATTGTCCGAAATTGATCAATCGATACCAGCATGGGAATTTCAATCGATGGTCAATGAATATCGACAACAATTAGATGTCAATCTTATACAAATGAATGATCCACAGAAAGATCTTAAAATCTGTGTTTGTGTACGTAAACGGCCAATAACAAAAAAAGAATTGAACAAAAAAGATATCGATGTATTAACTATTCCAACCAAAGATGTTGTTATTGTTCATTTACCTAAAGTTAAAGTCGATCTAACGAAATATATTGATAATCAAAAATTTCGTTTCGATTATGGTTTTCATGAAACATGTAACAATGAACTTGTCTATCATTTTACTGCTCAACCATTAGTACAATCGTTATTTCAAGGAAATAATCCAATGGTATTTGCATACGGGCAAACAGGCTCGGGTAAAACCTACACGATGGGCGGTGATTTAAGTCAACGTGATGTCGATTTTTCCAAGGGTATCTATGCATTAACAGCCAATGATATATTTCGTCATTTAAATAAATCACAACATAAAGGTCAATATGATGTTTATTGTACATTTTTCGAAATCTATTGTACGAAAGTATTCGATTTATTTAATGAAAAGAAACGTCTTCGTGTGTTAGAAGATCATAAGAATTTAGTTCAAGTTGTTGGCAAAAAAGAAGAACAAGTTGAAACAGTCGATGATGTTATGACATTGATTCGTCGCGGTATGAGCGTACGAACATCGGGCACAACGTCAGCAAATGAGAATTCATCTCGTTCACATGCAATCTTTCAAATAACGTTAAAACGAAAGAATACACCGAAAGAATATGGAAAAATTTCTCTCATCGATTTAGCTGGCAGTGAACGTGGCCGAGATACGCAAACAAATGACAAAACAACATTGATGGAAGGTGCACAAATCAATAAATCTTTATTGACATTGAAAGAATGCATTCGTTCGTTGGGTCGCAATGCCGAACATATACCGTTTCGTGGTTCGACATTGACGAAAGTTTTACGTGATTCATTCATTGGTGAACGTTCGAAAGTTTGTATGATAGCGATGGTTTCACCGGGCAATAGTGATGTTGAACATACGTTAAATACTCTTCGATATGCCGATCGTGTTAAAGAACTCAATGTTGACGAGCTTAAACAACGTGGTGGAGGCAATCCAGGCGGACAAATGGACATGGGCTTAGGTCAACCGTTGTATGAAGAAGATGATATGGACGATGATGATGATGTCGATGATTTTGTTAGTAATGTAAATCCTGTTCAACCGACAGCACGACATCAATCGAATATTCCTAAGCCTGTCGTACCAACTGCTGCTCCAACAACACAAAATAATACGAAACGTTCAGTTGGTTCGAAACAAAAATCGGAAACAACAAAAAAATTCGAAGAAGCTATTGCACGTTCACAAGAAATCGAAGATATAACATTAGAATCTCATAATGAACTTATCGATGATCTACCACAGATTGTTGCTAATCATCAAAGTTTACTCGATCTATCGACAAATATGAATTATGATCGTGATGAATATGCTAAACAATTAATACAATTAATTGATAATCAACAACAATATCTAGCTGATTTAAAAGCTAAAGCATTACAAATGCGAGAAGCTGTCGCTTATGAAGATTTATGTGCGAAGAATTTATCATCAAAATGATAAAAAAAAAACATTTCAAAATTCATTTACTGACAAAATAATCTCTCTTTTTTTTTATGCTGCCGGTTTTCTTTTCGGTGATACGTTCTTAACCGCCGCTGTGTGTGTGTGTGTGAGTGTGAGTGTTTGATAAGAATGATTTGCTCGTGTACAGACAATAAACAAAAATAAAACGTTCCAATAATCGATTTGTGTTGCACCTCTTCTTCTTCTTCTTTTGTCACTAGAGTGTTACTGTTGTTCTTTAAATAAATAAAAACAAACTCAGTCAATTAATGTTTTCTTTTTTATGAAGCTCGACGATGAAGTAAAATGTCGTGTTGAGAACGTTTTTTCATTGAATGTCGAGTTTTGTTGGCAAACATTTGTAGATAGGAAAAATTGAGTTTCAATGGTTTTTTACTGAGAACAATTTGTTCTTCATCGGCCTGTTTCGATATTAGTCGCCAGATTTCTAAATTCAATCGTAGATCATCTTGCCATGGCACATTATTCGATGATGATTTCAATAAGAAAAAGCGATTGGTTAAATCGAACGAATCCATTTGTAAAACTTTCGATAGAACATCGAACTACAACATATGAATAGAAGAAAAAAAAGCTCCAAAGTTCGTAGTTAATTTTACTATTGGAGAGACGATATGCGTAATAAAGCCGATTTGTAGTTGAGCAACATTGGTCGTTTCTCGATCGAATGTTGGCTTGTCATCAGTGCAATGAACTCGTTCGAGATCGCCTTGAAGAAAGAATTCTTCCATGATCTTTTCAGCAAATTCAATGTAGATAGGCCAAGGTTTGGCAGCATTCGATATATCAGCGGCATGCAAGACAATTTGAAGGAATGTTTTCGAATCGGTTGTTGTTGCTGTTGAATTCATTTCTTTCAAGTAGAAATACGTCGACATACGTTCGACTAATGTTGCATGATTTGCCATATCAGTGGCGAGTACAAGTGAAATAACAAGCGAACGAAATGTTCGATATTCATCGAGCGTCATATTTGACCAAATATTCAAATTTTTATCACGAAGAAGTATAAAAATTGCACTGGAATGATGATTTTCTGTAGATTAGACAAAAACAAAAACAGAACAAATTCATTTTGATATTCAGTGACATTTACCGAGAATACTCGAATCATTGTAGAGTAAAGCAAGATCACTTTGTGTTTTAACAAGATAATTATTATTCAAACCTGGATGTTCATAATCATGAACAACAGCAGCAAACAACTGTCAAACAACAGTATTCTCAAAAATTTTTCTTTTTTTCTTTCTTTCTTACTAAAGCAGTGATTTCAATTGGTGTAAACATATTTGATAAATGACTTTTAATCAAAAGACAATGCGTTGTTTGAAGGACATCTGCTCCATGATAATCATTATGATAAACAGCCTGAAATTCTAAACAAAAAAAACAACGAAGAAAAAATCTCTCATTATTCTTTTATTCTTCAAACTTCGATATCCTTCGGTACAAGCACAAGCAAAATTCTTCAATCGATCGACATCGATTCGATATCGTTCGATGATATCGTGTGCATCGAATATTAATAATAAAGTCACAAGTATTGGCTCGGAATAATTCATAATTGAAAATGACCAAAGATTTAATTGATTGATATCAATCGTCAGTTGATCGAGAATAGCAAGACGTTCTTTGATATGTTGACGTAATTGTCGTTGTAAAGCATTGACAAATGATGACGCTTGAATAATGACCTTAATCGAATGGAAACGACTTGTCGATTGAAGTGTTCGTTGTTGTTTCGATGAAAATGTTTGTTCTAACCATTTACTTATTTGTTCATCATGAGATGTTATATTAATTTCACTGTGTCGTGTATCATCCGAAAAAACATCGACAAGATTGTAGAGAATACCTATATGTGTATGTGTATAGAAAATAGAACTTTTCACAGAAAAAAAAAATGAATTCTACCATCGAGTTCTTTTCCGACATTGGCTAGAACTTCGATTTGTTCGTGTTTATTTTGATCTTTAACTAGATTGAATTGAATTTGTCGAACTTGTTCAGTAGCTAAACGTAGACGACCGAGAATGTTCACTGTTTGCATGGTCTATCTTGTGAAAAAAGAAGGGAAATGCTTTGATCTAATCAGGTTTTTCTTCTTCGTCGTTACAACAAAATACAAAAAAACTTGAGGCATTTATAAGACTATCCTTTATTAAAAATTTCCTTTTTGTCAAAGTATCATTCATATATGTCACTTTTTTTTCAATAGAATTCGTGGATCTTCCGAAATCGATTAGATAATAATCGACAAGATTAAGAATGTCTATTATTATGTCGATTTATGTTAGATATTGACATCATCACCGACAACTGTTCGTCCTTGGCACATCGACAATGTAGGTGCTGAAGAAGAAGAAGGAGAAGAAGAAAAAACGATACAAGCGCCAGAAACAAAGGGTTGCTTGTCTCGTTTGTTTTTTGGCTCAAGAAGAAAAAAAAACGACAAGAGATAGGATCTGATGTATGGATGATATTATTCCGACTAAGTTATTTGTTGTTGTTGTTGCTGTTGTTGTTGTTTATTCGATTTCCATCGGTTGGTTATTAGAAAGAATGTCGTCGGAGCAATACTTTACATAATGAAGATATCAGAACAAATTTCTTTTTTTGTATCGAGAAAATTTCTTTCTTGTTCTCTTCGTCGTCTTCACTATTTAGTAGTTGATTGAGAAAAAGAGAAGAAAAAACCAAAAGCAACAGAGGGAGAGAGAGAGAGAAAATACCGAGAAGTCATTACCACCTTTCTTGTTCTTCTTTTCTCTTAGCTAGATCTCCGTAGGGTGTCATCTTCTATTCTTGTCTTTCTCCTTCTTCTTCGTTTTTTCTTCTTCTTGTTTATCTGACAATACTATCGTGTCTATTTTTTTTGCCTTGATAATCAAACGACATTATGGAAAAGAAAAGAAAAGAAAAGATTGAGCGACATTAAGACTATTATCAGTCGTTTTTCATTATGCTTTCAGATGTTGTAATGTCGACTAGTGAAACGAATATAATCAAAACTCAACCGACAATATTCAACGTACCACCACCACTACCACAACCTGTTGTTCCACCATTATCATTACCACCCGCAATTCCATTAACACCAACATCATCAACAGCAAGTCCATGTTACGAAGAAAAACTCTATAAAAAACAAAAACAAATCGCATTCGAATTCGATCAAATTGTCAAAGGTAGATTTACGACATCACTCATTGAGATAATTCGTTTTGTATATTATCAACATGACCGACGTGTTGTCAGATTTGATGATGATAAATTGAAGTCAACAAGTCAAGATTAGACCCGAAGCCATCTATTGAAAGATTCGATTAGAACTCGTTGTCTAATCATGTCGAAGAAAAAAAAAACTGAGGTTTCTCTTGATCTCATTTAGAAATTCGTTTACAATTGAATGAACAATTGAAATGTTTGGAACAACGTATCGAAACACAACTAGCTATACTTGCTGAAATTCAAGAATATTTTCGTCGTCGTGCTGATGTTGAACTTGATTATGCGAAAAATCTCGATAATCTACATAAACAAATCGGTCAAAAACATCGAGCACAAAAGCAACGGTTTGTTGTTTTTTCAAAATTGTTCGATTATATATCGATTTTTTTATTTCGAATAAAGACGAGAAAATTGGATATTTCATTCGATTTATAAACTATGGGATACTATTGTTCAAGATACTCGAACACATGTCAAATATCATACAATTCTATCGGATATATGTGGCAAATATATGTACGATAAATTCAATGAAATATCCGAGGATACACGACGAATGTTTTTGAAAGTAATATTGAGAATTCGACATATGTATGTATCATTTATTATTTTTTTCTCTTTGGTTGTTAGTGTAAATCAGTTGGACTCGCAAGTCATGAAGATATTAATAAAGTTTTGAATGAACTTAAAAGTACGATGACAACATATCATCAATATCAAAGTGAGAGTAAACAAGCTGAAACGAAATTAACCAACATTCAACAACAAATGGCCAAGATAAAAAGTCCGAAAAAACAAAAAGCAATGAGCAAACGTGTTGAAAAAGTTCGTTTATAATTCCGTTTTAGTTTATTTTTGTTTTTTTTTCTCGAATTCAGAGACAAATGAAATACACCGAAACGAAAGTCAAAGCATTCAAAGCTCGAAATGATTATCTCATGACAATTGAATCTGTCAATGCGGCATTGCAAAAATATTGTTCGAATGATGTGCCTGACCTAATCGATTGTATGAATTACGGATTTCATACATCAGTTGCTAAATGTATACAAATGTATCTGTCCGCCCATGAGAATATTCGACGTGGCAGAAAAGCGTAAATTTGACAGATAGACAGACATTTGTTATAATAATTTTTGTTTTCTAGAACGATTGATACACTTAATCGAGCGATCGGTGATCTTGACACTGTTGTTGATAAAGAAAAATATCTCGAAACTTATGCATCTGTATTTACGATTTTGAAAAAAGTCAAATTTGAGCCGTACAAAGGCGATGAAGTGACAGCTGTTAATGCTCAAGTATTGATTCGTGACGAGATGCAATCACGTTTTATTCAAATGCAAAATCGTCTCGCTGGATTGAAGACAGAAAATGATGAAGTAAAACGTTTTCTTTGTAAACAAAACAGGAAAATTTTAATTTGTTCGCAAAAAAAGATTTTCAAAACAATCGAAGCTACTGAACAATCACTTATGGAACATATTAATACGAAGAATTCCGATGTGTCTGATCTATTTAAAGATTTAAATCTACCACAAAACACATCGAAACATACGAGAATTGAAATCGAAGATTATTATGTCGAAGTAAATCGTCGAGGATTAAAATTTGTATATTGATTATTTGTTTGTTATCTATAGAAATTCAAACAATACACATTGAGCAGTAATTTAATCTCGCGATTACAAGCACGACATGATATTATGCAAAAAGCATTGGGTGCTGCTTCGTCGAGTAATCTCGAAGATAAAAAGTAGGCTCGAATAAAATCAAAGAAGTCGAAACTATTGAGAGTTTGTTTTCTTAAAATAAAGTTTAATTCGTCGTCCGATCAAATCGAAACAAATCGGTCGAGCACCGATTCTCGGTCGGCCACGTTTATTCGGTGGCAAACTACTTGATTACATCCAAGTCACGGAACAACAGATACCACAGATAATTTCATCTTGTGTCAGTGCAATCAATCGACTTGGTTTACATAATCAAGTAAAATAACGAAAAAGAGGTCATTTTTTTTATTAGTTTGACTTTTCTTCTGTAGGGCATTTTTCGTGTACCCGGTGCACAAGTTGAAATCAATCAATTCAAAGAATCATTTGAAAAAGGTGAAGATCCATTGATTAATGTTACAAATCGAGAAATGAATTCTGTTGCTGGTGTATTAAAATTATATTTTCGTGAATTAAAAGAACCATTATTTGCACGCGATATGTTCGATTCATTCGTGTCGTGTCTTATTGAAAGTGAGTCCGAAGAGAAATCCGTCGACAATCTTGTTCAAATTGTGAAATTATTACCTCGTCCAATATTCATTGTTATGCGTTATTGTTTTGCTTTTCTGAATCAGTAATTTGCCTTTTTCTTTTATTCGAAATTAAATTCTTCGTTTTTTTTTCTTTCGTGTGTGTTTTAGTCTATCGGAATATTCCGATGAGAATATGATGGATGCATCGAATTTAGCTAGTTGTCTTGCGCCATCATTAATTCCTATACCAGAAGATAAAGATCAAGTTCAATATTTAACGCATACAATCGATCTCATACGTTTAATGATAAGTCATCATGATGAAATCTTTCCTGTTCATGATAATGATCCTGTTTACGAAAAATTTGCATTGAATATTCCAATGTATGACAAAGATGAAGACGAAGACGATGAAGGTATTAGCGAACGATCAATAAAACGTTCGCCAAGTGACGATGGTTCACAAGATTCCGATTATTGTACTGAAGATTTAAATCTATTAAACGAGACCGATGTCTAACAAAAAATCATCATTGTACATATTCACGAATTGCTCAGCAACTCTCTATCGAATTGGTGCTGTTTGTTTTCTTAGCATGTATAATGTGTGCGTGTATATCCACATTTAGCAAAACAAGAGAATTTACCCTGAATTCTTTTTTTTTATATCATATACTATATCCTTCAATTCTTTCGACAATGTTTGTTGACTTCAGTTGTTTAAATACAAAAAAAAAGAGTTTTGTTTGAAATGAAGGACAATGATGTCTCCGTTTGTCTTCTTTTTCTCAAGGTGATTTTCGTTGAAAAATGTCGTAATTGATCTAGCCGACATACATTTGGATTCAATAAATACGACGGAGGTGTTGTAATACAAAAGCGAAAGAGAACGAACAACATCCTTACACATTTCAGTTGTTTGAATAATGTTTGTAACTAAACATTCATGTTTCCTTTGGTTTTATCTCTTCATTTTGACAAATGCTTGCAATATATGGAAAGCATCGGATTGTCCTAAACCACCGTCAGCCGACGATGAAGAAATCGTAAATCCGATTTGTTTTCGAAATTCATCACATCAATCTTGATTGGTTTGTTTTTTAGTTTAAACTTGATTTATATACGCGTGAACAACTGTTCGAATTTTGTGATAAAGGAAAAAAATATGTCGAATGTGTTAATAAACGACTTCAATGTTGCGATCTCAAGAGTGAACATACGGGTGCTTTAGCTGCATTCGACGTTGGATTACAACAAGCTGTATATGTTTTTTTTTTCTTATTTGCTCATTCTCTTTCTCTGGATTATTTAGGGCTGGAGATTAGGTCGATATTGTGCCGGTCTTGGTGGTAATACGATAATTCAATATAAATGTAAAACCACAACATTACCACCGGCTCGAACAACTACAACGACAAGTTCAACTACAACCACGATTCCACCGTGTGAAGTCGAACAGGTTGGTCTCGAAAAACGAAACAATTGTTCTTTTTTGTTTGCATGCATGCAAAGATTCTATAGGCTGGAAAAGAATGCAATGATATTCTCGGTGAACGTTTACGTTTCGAAACAACATGGACTGTTCAAGAGAAAATTCAATGGTGCAAAGCCGTCACTGACTATATTCAATGTGCAGGCAAACATATTTCCAATTGTTCGATTATTGAAGTTAAAGATGATGTCGAACAATTATCGAACTTCATGGAATATATTATGAAACAAGCCAATTTATATTGTCATGGTACATCAAATGTACAAAAACTATCAAAGGATTTTATTCCTTTTTGTTTTTTGTTTCAGGTGGTTTCTACGGTTGTGATCATGCTGTAACTGATGTTCGTTGTCGGCAAAGTGCTCGAAAATATTACAGTGGTGAAGCGTTCGATTCGAGTGCATCGACAAATTTCATTGGAAATCTCTATTTGTTTTTGTTGTTTACTGGTGGAATAATTAATCTGACATAGTTTTCTTAATATAGATCTATTATTTTCAGCAATCCAATTGTACATATGGATAAAACAAATAAATAAAACTGAAATTTTTTGCTGTTCGAAAGAAAAAAATATATCCAAAAACTCATTCACAATTAACAGTAGACGAAGAATGTCAAGGAATTATTCTTGGCCAAAACCTTCACATTCTTCGATAGCAAATAAAAGTTTTTCTTTTAAAATTTCGTATTTTTTATACGGCGGCAGATCCAGACGATTGAAACACGTATGAGATCGAGGTAGGAGATTATCTTTGCCATATTTTTCTATGCAAAATTTCTGCGGACCATTCGAACCTAAATGAACAAACACCGTGAAGAAAAAAAAAAGAATCGATTTATTATCTACCGAGTAATTCAGCAAAGCCACCGATCGGCACTCGACAAGTGCCTGTAACGAATTGCAATAGTCTTGCTCGTTGTTCATCAGTGATCTCGCGAACAAGTTGCCAAAACCATTGTATTTGTTTCGTTGTTTCGGTGTAATTCTTATAGATTGTATTTCGTTCCCAATCATGAATATCGATTTTCGATATTCCACATAGAAGCAATTCTAATTCACGTTCATCAAATATCTGAATCCATTGTTGTGGAACAACCTTCGAACGAAAAGAAGTTGAGAATTCTGCTTTGACTACAAGACAAACCTCATTAAAACCGTGTAGAAATGCTTTCGTTTGTTCTTCTACGCCCCTCGAAAACCGCCATTTGGTCATTAATTCAATGTACTCATTTTTGTTCTCTTCCGTCAGTTTAATTTCGTTTCCGCCCGGTTTCAATTCGACATTTTCGATCTTGCCAAATAGCTCATAGGATGTATTGAAATACAATTCAAGATCATCATTAACATCGACATTATTCTCACGTAACCATGAAAGACTATTGTAAAACTCGGGATCTAATGATTCGAGATCATGAATCGTCAAACTCTTGCCAATCATCCGTTTATAAAACGGTAAACTAAACCCATTGTCAATAAATTTGCCATGATAGAGTGCCATGGCAACAAATCGACCGATAAATCGAAAATACGACAAATGATCGGGGTTAATCGATGATGCTGGATTGATTTGAAGATAATAATTATTCTTATTTGCATATTCAAATAGACAATACATGGGATTCAATGCTTCATGTGACAATCGAAAGAACCATTCACGTGCAACGCCACCGTAGTCCAAAGCTTCTTCACCTTTGTACGACAGATACAATCGACGTCGAAGTTCAGTCGATTGACATTGCATGATGTGAGCAAATGAATCGTTGAAGAGATTATCACGACGAATGGTGAATTTCAATTGACCATTCGTTGAATTGATCGAACAAAGATATCGAAATTGTCGGATTTTATTCGGAAAACTTCGTTGATAGTTGGGTGTTGCATCGTTGGCTTGACTCGATGGCAACATACCAGCACGAGGATCACGAAATGAGGTTGTTTTTGTATTATGATCGACGAAATAGACTTGTCCTTGTTTAGTATATCGAATTTCGAAGCCAGCCGGTAGAGGCAAATCGAATATATTGCTGTCCATTCGTCTTGGATCTTCCCATTGCGTTGTTTTCGAGATATGATTGAGATAGTAGATTCGACCTTGATTATCATGCATTCGTTGCCAACCTTCGGGTAGAACATCTTCGGATGTTGATGTTGTGGTTGTTGTTGATGCTGCTGCTGCTGCTGTTTCTTCGGTATTACTGTTGTTTGTTGATTCAGTTTGAGGCAAAAATCGATGTTCGAATTGATTGAAAACGGAATGACTTCGTGCGTATTGATTTTGCCATTGAGCAACATTGGACAAATGTGCGGCTGTTGGTGGTGTCCAAGTTGTCGTTCGTGTATTATGATCGACGTAGTAGACACGACCACGACGATCGACACGTTCTTCCCAACCCGCTGGAAGTGTCTGCTGTTCGATCATCCAAGTCGTTCGTCGACGGATGTGATCGACATAATACGGTCGACCTTGATTATCAAATCGAATTTCCCAACCGTGTGGCAACTGAAAATCAACAAATCGATCGAAATAAGCAAATAAATTAGCTAACTAACTTTATCTTTCATTTCTGCAAGACGTTCCTCATCGGTTTGTTCGGTGGTAGCTGCTGCTGCTGCACCATTTTCTTCGTTGGTTACTGTTGAACGTGTCATTGCTGCACTATTTTCGTTGTTTGCAATCGAATTCTATCGATGAAAATGAAAGCTAAATAAAGAAACTGACAAAGTAAGATTTCTTTTTCGTACTGTCTGTGGATGATTATTTTGTTGTTTGAGAAGGGAACCATAGAAAATAATTTCAATTAAACCATACGAGGAATTATTATTGACATCATTCGACCGAAATATCGAGCTCGATGATGTTGTCGAATTCTCGAATGGCATTTTCATTGTGTATGATGGTATCGTATCGTGATCTGTTTCTTCAGACGATGATGATCTCGATTGTTGATAACTTTCGAGTATAGATTTAATTGTGAATTGTAATTGGCCTAGGTCCTGTGCGCCGAACAGACGTGTTGGTGCGAGAATTTTAATTTTGATTTTTGAATTCGATGTAACAAGAACATCGAATGATTCATTGATGGGAATAATTGATGTTGTTGGTGTTGTTCTGTTTCTACGACGAATAATTTCAGTTCGAAATGGATATTTTTCATCGACTTCCATATGTACAACGATATCGACAGATTTAGTTGAGGATGGCAAACGAATGGAACAGATCTGTACACGTAATTGAGATAGAGATTCAGCTGATGATGAGAGCATCATCGAAAATTTTCGTGTGATTCTTTTGCTTTTTTTTCTTCTTTTCGCTTTTAAGTAATCATTTATCGGATGATCAGTCAAAGGTAAGATACAAAAAAAAAGAAAATTGTCTTATATTGACATTAAGACGAAACTATATGGACGATCGAACGCACATGTTTACCTTGCTTTTTATTGGTCGATCGGTTAACCAATGAGTGACATCTTTTTTTTTCAAAAAGAAACAACGTCAAAACTACGTATAGAATAACCACTGTTAATATTTTTAAGACGAAATGTAATGAGAGAAGGAACAATTGATTGAGTTATATTGAAAAGCATAGGTAGTGTTGGTTGAAATGTCGTCGATGTCGGTGTTTGAACTTGAACAAATTGTTCATTATTGATTCCTCCTTCTAATAAACCGGATTGACCAGAAACATAAACTATAATTTTCAGCCGAATCGATGATTGATGGATTTGTATTGGATAGAAGAATGTTGAATTGGGAGAAAGATTTCTTAGATCAGGATTTGGATATGGTACTGAATGAGTCATAAAGTTAGTTGCATTGAAATTTTCAGTTGGAATTGAAATTCCAAAATTGAGTTCGACTGAACTTTGACGAACTTGATCAAGAGCAATCATTTTCGGTGCTGGTCGTGGAAGTTGTGCAACACGTGATGTTGCATTGAATAAATGAGTAGTGTCGATGATTGTTTCTTGTCTTAAATCTTCTAATAAACTCCAAGACCATGATGGAGCGATATCACTTGCTCCAGCAAGAAACCAATTAAATGTTCGAAAACCAAATCGATACCAACCCTTGAGAAATTCCATACAAATATTAGACATGCGTGGATCTCGATTTGCATTGACTTTTGCTTCTGATGAACAACTTCCACAGCCTGTCGTTTGGTCGGGACCTCCTTCATATCCATACATAGGCAGATTGTACCAAGCAGCATAGACCGCTTGAATACCAACTTGAAAGTGTGCACTCCAACCTTGTTCAGGTAGGAACTGTTGTCGTGTTGTATTCAATCCATCGAGAACTTGATCGACAGTTAAATTCGACCACATTCGATATTGGCCAAGATCAAAATAAGGTGCAAGAGCAACACCATGAAACGTATTCATTGGTTGACCGAAAACTACATTGAAATAATCTAAAGCATTTCGAAGAAGAGTTGCATCATCTGCACGAAAGGCTAATATGGGTCGAACACGTTTCCATTGCCCAACATTTTCTTCTCCGAAAACAGTTTTAAATAGATCAGCAATATGTTTTGTTTGATATACAGTTCGTCTCCATCCCCAAACGACAGAATTCGAACAATTATCATAATTAAAATGATATGGATCACCATGATTGAAAACGAGATCTTTTGCAACCTGTTCACTTGCATTTGCTTGAGGAAATAAATAATTCCATACTTCATTCGAATATTCAACATAGATAAGATTTGGTCGAGTTAAACTTTGCGATATTAATTGTGCAAGTTTAACAATATAATCATCCGTTGCATTCCAAGGAATGTTTAACCAAATGTCTGTTGTTTTATTCAATTGATTTGCTATCTGTGGAATCGTTTCCCAAGGATTATGATTTGGTGGTATATATTGTGGCCAATTCAATGGTGTTCGTTGATTCCAATCGTATTCGAAACCAGTATTTGATAAAGTCCATGGATTAAATCGAAGCATATCAAAACGGGAGAAATGTGCCAATAGTAAATTGCTGATATTCGAAATCGATGTTAGATTATAACCTGGTTGTAACAGAACGAGATCAGTTAAACCTGGACCAGTTGTATTCGCAAAACAAAGTATCAAATGAGTTGAATTTTCAGGGATATTAACAATAGCTGTCATAGTATTCGTTGTTTGATCATGTACTTTATTTGTAATATATGCATTTCGATTACTAAATATCGTTATATCGGCATTACCTTTTGCAGATAGGAAATATGCTCCACCTAAATCAACAGCATTGAATGTTATAACAACACCAAAATCACTGGTTGGCCATCCAGTTTGTGGATCTTTTGTTGCTGTTGGTTGCCATGGATTCGAAACATTTCCCCATGGAAGTGATTGTTTAATTAAATTTACATATGCTTGACTACGTTCCCAATAGAGAACAATATTCGTATTTGCACCTATGGACACAAGTGTATTCACATTTTCAACAATCGAAATTAATGTCAGAATAAAAGTTAAAATATGCGTCATTGTGTATCACTTGTGCTCGCGTGCGTTACACTTTTATATTTAATTTGCTTATCAGTATACGATAACGTTTTCGTTTTGCGGGTGTAATTATTTTCATGCAAAGAAAATCATTAAGAACGTAGTTTTTTTAAAATTTCCTTCCACTCATATTGTATTGCATAATATGTATAATCATTTTCTCTAAAAAAAAATGCAGCTTTCTTCGATATAAATAGATCTGAAAATCTTTTTAACAACAGTCAATGATTCGTGCATGACGTTTTTTGAAAAAAAAAGCTCGCATATCATCGTACTCGTCGCGTTATTATTTATTTAGTTCTTTCTTTCTGTTGAGTACTGGAAATATATAAAAGACCAACTTGACATCTTTAGTTCTTTTTTCTTGTCTGTCCTTAGGAGACGAGCAGCAATGCATCTATTGCGTGACCTATTAATCATGTTAACAACAACATTAAGCATGGAAGCTATTTCTTGGACATTACACAAATATCTTTTCCATGGACCACTTTGGTTTATTCATAAGACTCATCATAATCGAACTGTTCACACAAAACCTGAACTCAATGACATTTTCAGTTTAATGTTTGCAATTGTATCATTCTATTTGATTTGTTTTGGCTGGTTTCAATCATTTTCGATTCATTTTTCAATTGGTATAGGCATCACTCTATATGGCACACTCTATTTTATTATTCATGACGGATTCATTCATCAGAGATATTCTTTTTTGAAGATTACATTATCGAATAATTATTTTAAACAAATTCAACGAGCTCATCAATATCATCACACGTTTCCAAACAAAACACCAAGTGAAGAATATGGTCTACTTTTTATTATTGGAAAAAAATATTGGCAAGCGATTTTGTCAAACAAATAAAAGAAAAAAACGCACACTTTTTTCTTCTTCTTTTTTTGTTTCATGCAGTTTCGAAGTTGAATAAAAAGAAAAAAAAGCACGTGGTTAAAATGAGGACAACAAACAAATGGGTTTATAAGAATTTTTTCATAACCATTTTTAAAATTCCAGCTGTTATTTTATTTTGAATGCCGGTTTTACCGTAAACTCCCAATGCATATTCAATACCTTTCTTCAATGTTGGTACCCAACTTGTAATTTGTTGCGTGAAACTTCCATTTTGTTCATTGTTATTGTCAAATAAATGACAAACGATAGTTGGTGCAATTAGTATAAGTTCCTCGATTGCTGCGCGTCGACATTGTTCATCTGAATGCGAAAATCGTAATGTTGCTATTATTATTGGACGACAAGTAAGTAGAACAACAGCACGTATTTCATAATTGCAGATGTTATAAGATACCGACGGTGTACGATACAAGTCACTGTACTCTTCGTGACCGATTTCATTCAAAATATGCTCCAATTTACTTACATATTCATCATATAAATGTCGTGCTAGTGTATTAATTGTTTGTACGACAGCTTCTTCTAACTCGAACGATAGGCTTTTTCGTAACTGATCGTCAATACTTTGAGAACTAGAATGCAAAATTGTGTAATCAAACTGTTTCACCATTTGTGATTGTATGTCAACAGGACGATCAATAAATCCTTTTGTTAGAGTCGTAAAACGATCAGAAAATGTTGTTTTTATCTCATTCAGAAACTTATCACGTTCTTGTATCAATACTGTCTTTTGCCATATATTTGCTTTCTCGAAAGTAGGCTGGAAAAATTCATCATTGTATATTTTATCCCATTTTTGGTCATTCTCTTGTTTGACATAATCATCAAATGATCCTTGATCAGCAAAATTGATGGTCGAAGGCATTAATGTCTTTGCAATTGATAGACTTTCATCGACATAATGACTGAGCTTTGTTAATCCTAGATCAATCAATTGACTTAAATGCGTTTTAGGCAATTCGAGTTCGATAAATTGATTCAATGCTTCTTTATTTCGTTGAAAACCATGTTGTAAATCACCGAAATCGGGAATTTTTCTAATGATTGCTCGATATTCATCTGTGTTTTTATCAAGAATATTTATAATTGAGCACACAGCAAATATTTTACTCTCTTTAAATCCTTTAGTAATCAATTCTTGTTTTGCTTTATGATAACGTTCATTAAATTCATTTGCCGTATGACAATGATCGAGTTTAGTGATAATACCAAATGCACGTTTCATTGGTTCGTAATGTTGTTTTTCATTTTGTATTTCATCTAATAAACGTATTTGATCACGTGTAAGACTCGGTCGGCCACCATCAGTAAGAAAAAGGAAAGCATCTGACGTTTTAATGGATTGCAGACCCGCATCACGATGTTCTTTAATAGGTGAATCAAAACCAGGAACGTCCAATAATTCGTAATTTTGTCCTATAACTATAAAAGAAAAACACATACGTATATTCATTTGTATTTACCTCGTAACTTTTCGGTATAAATCGAGATTTCTTTGATGATATTAACGCACAATTCGTCAGTTATATAACCATGCAACTTTTTAATAATTTTATCACGTTCAATGTCAGCATTACCATTAGAACTTAACATTAACTTCTCTTTTCGCTGAGGAAAACTAACCATGAATTGTTCACGCTTCTGTTGTACCTGCTTTTTACGCATTTGAAATTGCTGTTCTTCTTCGTCACTTTTTTTGATCATTTTTCCAAACAATACTTGAAACTCATCGTCATTATAAAAATCGACCAATGCAACTAGCAATGGTTCTTCTTCTAATTTGGGTTTCAGTACTGTACGTATTTGTGTACAACGTTCGCTTTCAGCCGGTAACAATTCGTAGTCGAGAAGAGCATTGATAAATGTTGATTTACCACATTTTTCTAAGCCAATTATGCAGATGGTATGAGATTTTTTATCATTTAAAACTTGTAATTTCAGTAAGACGTTTTTCGTCGTTTCATAATTAGAATAACTCGTGTTTCCTTGATATTGTTCAATAAATTCTAAAGATTCGATGATTTGACAAAATCTTTCAATGATACTTCGAATTTTGTTTTTCAATTCGTCAACATTTGTATCTGTATTGATATTTGTTGAAATCGTTTTTAATTCATCGAAGTATGTTTTTGAAAGATAATCTTGTTTAGATCGTTCGAGATTTTTAATATATTCATAATTACAATGTTCTCTCACGATTATATAAATTTGAATTGACATTCAATTCCTGTTTTTCCCATTTTTCTCTAAGAATATGCTTCAAGCGAAAGCGTGATGATTGAAATTCGCTAAGCAATGTTTGCGTCCAACGTTCCACTAAAACATATAATACTTAGCAAAAGATCGGAAAGTTTTGAATTCTAACCTATATGTAATATCTTAATAGGATCAATGCCATATGTGGCAATCATTCGCTGTGCTTCTAACTTATCATTGCTAATCTCTTTGACAGCTGTCTCAGCTGATGCGATCCGGATTTCAGTTGGGACCGGCATGATATTTTCTTCATTGATTTCATTCGATGCAACTGTAGCAGTACGCATATTTGAATCATAGCTATAGCTATTCGATGTTGAAGTATTACGCTTGGTATTTTGGATCAGAGATTGTTTTCTTGGTGGCGATGTGCGAGAAGAATTGAATTCATCGTCATCACTTGAGTTCAATTTAGTGTTTGCTTGACGAGAAACATTGCGTTGATTTTGAGACATGTTCGCGTAAAAGGCTAAAACTTCGTTGGAGAAGCAAACTATTGCATCGTTCTTATATAGTATAATTGCTGCACTTGGAAATCTCCAAGTTTAAAAATTACCGCTTGCCCTACGGACACATCATTCGTTGAAATCCACGTACTGAAAGCGAATTTGACAAACATAAACAACCAATAAGATGTTTTTAAAATCTTATCGCTCAAGTAAAAAACTGAAAATTATGATAGAGGGACAGAGTAATAGATATAGCTGGTTGCAATAGATACAAACATGACGTAGAAAACATCAAGTTGACATTTATTTCGCAATGAATGAAACTATTGGCACAATATGATATGAGCATATTTTCTATAAATGGTTTAACAGGGAGCAATATCAAAACTGCGAATGAAATACCCTTTTCAGTTGAATTGGGAGAAAGATTTCTTAGATCAGGATTTGGATAAGGTATTGGATGAGCCATAAAGTTAGCTGCATTGATTAGCACTAATACCACTGGCATCTGCCAGAAACCCTTTGAGAAATTCAACACAAATTTAGTCATTTTCGGATCGCGATTAGCATTTGCTTTTACTTCTAAGGAACAATTTCCACAACCTGTATTTTGAGCGGGACTACCTTTATATCCATAGACAGCATGAATAGCAACATGTAAATGCCCACTCCAACCTTGTTCAGGTAAAAATGTTTGTCGACTTGCATTGAATCATTCGAGAAAGAGCCCATACACGATTTATTGTAACATCTTCTATTGTTTTCTAATAAAAACAGTCCGGGAACTTTAAGTGAAACGCACCTCCTTCTGTTGCCTATGGAAGTAATCGCATTACTTCACTTGAAGACTATCCGACAGCAGTTAATACTGTAGTTTTAAAGCAAACTGATTCCAGTATTCAAGTAAATTTTATTTAGTATTGGTAGCGTGAGCTAGTAACATGAAAACACTCACGAGTATTAATGACAAAAAAAGTAGAAAATGTATAATCGATTCACAGGGAAATCTAGTATATCTGCTTCTGTAGATGGGTCTGTAAAGCATAATGCGAACTTCAGTTAAATTTTGATATCGTTGTTGTAATCGAGCTACGATAGCTGTCGTTGAGCCATCGGTTGCGGCAATAAATTCTCGATCTTGTATACGTGCATGTACTGGAACAACATAATGTTCATTAATTGACCGTATACTACTACTACTGACTGGAATCATATTCTCATGAATAAGACAGCCATTTGTTCGATAAATATGCCAATTGAAACAAGTAAGAAATACATACAAAGTCGGAATTACAATGGCTGGAATAGAGAGGAATATATTTTGATACATTTGATTGATCAATACTATAGTTGCAACGAAAAATATGAAAATGATGATGTTGTAAAGAAAGAAACGACCACCACGCATGTCTCGTTTCTTTTCATTCTCTTCAGTTTCATAACTATTATACTGTCGAACTGCAAAATTATGACGAGCAGCGTAAGTTGAACGAATAAACGTAGATTTGCCGACATCTCGAATCTCGCCTAGTTCCAAATCGGCACTAACTTGTCTGCCTCCAATAGCCACTACACCATCATCATTTCCACTTATTGTTGAAACATAACGTGTTTGCATCATTTTTTTTTCAAAGAAAAAATAAAAAACAACTTCTTCTTTTTATATTGTTATCTTTTCGTATTTTTCGCGGAAAAAAATATGCTTTTAGGTGAGATATACGTATTAGATATCAGTTATTCTTCGAAAATTATTCTCCCAAGCTTGACGCGCTGGATGATTTTCAGATAAGGATTTTGTTCCAATATTCATGGCTTTTTCGAAAAATTCAACAGCTCGTTCATAATTTCTCATATTTTCATAGACTAATCCGATGCTATTATAGGTACGTACATTCCGATAGCACATTGATTAACTCAAAAGAGAAAAAAAAATGAAATTCTCATTTATTTTGGTAATTACTATTATTATTGTTCAATCATTTCCACGTGGTACGATGATGAAGTAAAATGTTGTCCACGAGAACATTCATTAGGTTGTCAATATAACATTATCTTATTGTGTTTTTTTCCGGTTCATTCAATAAATGATTCTAACTAGTTAATTTTGAATACTCTTGATCTAATTCTAAAATTTTTAAAGGACGTCGAAGACTTTCATATTGTTCTATTTCAGAATTGTATTGACCTTCCATTTTGGTAAGAAAAAGATCATATATTTTGTCGTATAACT